>ERZ780033.207-NODE-207-length-23345-cov-4.81979_pt1 | contig 23345 bp, 10 predicted proteins | sample MGYA00511024_ERZ780033 | MGnify/ENA primary metagenome ERZ780033 (study PRJEB29588, sample SAMEA2157043) | human gut metagenome | biome: human gut; feature: human-associated habitat; material: faeces | place: Denmark | collected 2008/2010 ... | reverse complement strand
GTCCTGCTGAACGTGCCGCTTCAATCCAAGTTCCAACCTTGAATTCTTTCCGGGTACCCAGCAACTGGTCTTGCAATAGAATAAGATGCAGAAAATGCTGTGAAGCCAACTCAAATACTTGCTTGTCTCCTGCCCGGAACGCAGCCGTTACCACTTTTTGCATCAAACGCCCCTTTTCTGCCAATGCCTGCCGGAGCACATCCACCAAATCGAATTCAAAATTATTATTACCCTGATATTTATCAGCCACAGAAACCATCAGTCGGGCAGCCTCTATCACATCCTGCGGATTATAGTATTCTTTCATCTCCGACCAACTGGATACCTGATATACATCCAACCCCGGACGAGCGCAGAATACAGATTCATGCGTTCCCTGTTGTATCTTCTCCTTGGGACTATTATAAATACCGTTACCTAATAAATCCCAAGCTTGTTGCAAAGCCTCATCCTCTACCCCATAACGAGCATATACGTATCCTTTCAACCACTCATCACGAGTAAACCGATGTTCACGCCATGGCAATTCCATCACCAGCTCATACATAACCGGATTGTTCTCAATACCTTCCGGAGTCATCCCTACTCCACGCAATGTCCTTCCGGCATGAACATCTGCTTTCGCGTCATAAAAGCCATCAATCAGCGCATCCATTTTACCATGAAGCCCAATGTTACCACCAAAATTCAACAACATGCAGTACACCCACTCATGCTGCCCGTATCCTCCTTTGCGACACCACTCTGACGCCGGGTCCCCCCATTGCGGACGGCATTCGCTATGCAAGTCCAAGACTAACAGGTCTCCTGCTTCCAGATGCTCTATCATCGGAGTACGAGGATTGTCCTGCCATGCCTGAGCCACCCACACAGCATCCGGATTTGTTTTTTTCATGGCTTTCATGATGGCTTTACCGGCTGCATCCAAATTTACTCCTTGAGTACTTCCCCCTTCATGAAACGGATCAATAGCGTAAAAACCAGTTTTTCCATACAGTTTTGTCAGTTCTCTATAATACAAAGCAGAGATTTCTTCAAAGCGTTCATCCTCCGGCTGTAAAAAGGCAGGACGATGATAGCTGCACCAAAATCCGGGATCAGCAACATTCAATCCTAATTTCTCCTTTGCATTATGAGGAACCATGCCACAATATCCCGGCAACACAGGTTCGATGCCATATTCACGCATTCTTTTTACAATCTTCTTCTGAAGTTTTTCCTGACGGGTATACCAACTTTCAGGATTAGGTCCTCCCCACCCTTCCAGATTATTCATCAACCACCAAGCTGTAAAACCCGGTCCGGCTACAAATTCATTAATTTCATCCTTAGTATATCCCAGTTTTAGAAGTACATTTCTCCAAACCGACTCAGTTCCTGTCAATGCCAGGGAAAGATTGATACCGTGAAGCGCCATCCAATCTATCTCCTTTTCCCAACGCTCCCAGTCCCAAAAAGCCATGGAATAAGAGAAAGTACAATAATTCAGATCATAACGATAGGGCAGATCCGTTTCATGCCGTTCCTTTTTAGTCACAGGGGGCAAAACAGCAGGCAGTTTTGCAGTCATTCCATTCCAAGAAAGATGTATGCCTGCATAATATTTCAAATACCAATTCAATCCGGTAGCAATATTTACATAGTCATTACCCCGGATAATTACTTTATCACCTTTCTGATCGAGTTCAAAAAAATCAGTTTCCGATTTCTGACGTTCAATAATAAATTTGGAGGAAGCTCCTTTGTCGATGCGCTCTAATAATCCTGTAACAGGAGAAGAAAATAAGTTGCTTGTCATCCATAACAGCACAAACAACAATCGTAGTTTTTTCATCATATTATTAAGGTAACGGATAACACCAATTAAATAAAAAACAGAACAGCCCCCTCGCCTTTAAAGGGAGGAAGGCTGTATTAGTATTATTACGGAATAATTTAATTATTTACAATTTCCAAGGCAACGCGGCTTCAACTGCTTGAAGAAGTCATTACCTTTATCGTCCACCAAAATGAATGCCGGAAAATCTTCCACTTCAATTTTCCAGATAGCTTCCATACCCAATTCCGGATATTCCACACACTCAATGCTCTTGATATTATTCTGAGCAAGGATAGCAGCCGGACCACCAATAGAGCCCAGATAGAAACCGCCATACTTCTTACAAGCATCCGTTACCTGCTGGCTACGATTACCTTTTGCCAACATTATCATGCTACCGCCATGTGACTGGAACAAATCCACATACGGGTCCATACGTCCTGCTGTAGTGGGGCCCATAGAACCACAAGCCATACCTTCCGGAGTCTTTGCCGGACCGGCATAATAGATAGGATGATCTTTGATATACTGCGGCAAATCTTCGCCACGATCCAAACGCTCTTTCAATTTAGCATGAGCGATATCGCGACCTACAATAATGGTTCCGTTCAATGACAGACGGGTAGCTACCGGATACTTGGTCAATTCTTTCAGGATATCCGCCATCGGTTGGTTCAAATCAATCTTAACCACATCGCCTTCACCGGCTTCACGGAGTTCTGCCGGAATCAGCTCACCCGGTTTATCATCCATCTTTTCAATCCAGATACCATCTTTATTGATCTTACATTTTATATTACGGTCAGCAGAACAGGAAACGCCCAGACCGATAGGACAAGAAGCACCGTGACGAGGCAAGCGGATGATGCGGACATCGTGAGCCATATACTTACCACCAAACTGTGCACCCAAGCCAATCTTATAAGCTTCTTCCAATACTTGTTTTTCCAGTTCCACATCGCGGAAAGCACGCCCGTATTCATTACCGGTAGTAGGCAACTCGTCATAATAGTGAGTAGAAGCTAGCTTAACAGTCAGCAAGTTCTTCTCTGCCGATGTACCACCGATTACAAATGCAATATGATAAGGAGGACAAGCAGCCGTACCCAAAGTCTTCATTTTTTCAACAAGGAAAGGAACCAATGTAGCCGGATTCAATACAGCTTTCGTTTCCTGATATAAATAGGTCTTGTTCGCCGAACCACCACCTTTAGTCACACAAAGGAACTTGTATTCCATACCTTCAGTAGCTTCCAAATCAATTTGTGCAGGCAGGTTACATTTGGTGTTCACCTCATCGTACATAGTCAAAGGAGCATTCTGAGAATAACGAAGATTTTCTTCCGTATAAGTCTTATAAACTCCCAAGGAAAGGGCTTCTTCATCACAATAGCCGGTCCATACCTGCTGACCTTTCTCACCATGGATAATAGCAGTACCCGTATCTTGACAAAGAGGTAATTTGCCTTTAGCTGAAACTTCCGCATTACGCAAGAAAGTCAATGCTACATACTTATCGTTATCACTGGCTTCGGGATCACTCAGAATCTTAGCAACCTGTTCATTGTGTGAACGGCGAAGCAAGAAAGAAACATCACGGAAAGCAGCGTTAGCCATAGCAGTCAGACCTTCTTTTTCAATCTTCAAGATAGGTTTTCCTTCAAACTCACTTACTGACACATAATCTTTAGTCAGCAAATAATACTCGGTTTTATCAGGTCCCAACGGGAACATGTGCTGATAATGGAACGGAGGTGTTGCCATATTGATACTTATTTTAGTTAAAAGTTATTAGTGTGACAAAGGTAGTAACTATTATCGAAATTTTTCCTTAATTAGCGTGAAAACTTTCAAGGAATGTACTTACCTTTGCCAACTCATTAAAATAACATCACATTATACATGAAAAGATTAGGCAAATTCTTATTTATTACTTCATTACTGTTATGCTTTCTCATCCCTCGAGGATGGACACAAACCCAAGCAAAAAACCAACCGGACAGTATCGAACTCAAACTGAAGGAAATCTACACGAAACGGGAAGTCATGATTCCCATGCGTGACGGAATCAAGCTTTACACCGCTGTCTACGAACCGAAAGACAACAGCAGGCAGCATCCTATCCTGATGCACCGCAGCCCTTACTCTTGTTCCCCATACGGAGAAGGATTTGACCGTCATTTCAGAACTAATCTGAAAAACTATATAGAGCACCGATATATTATCGTCTTCCAAGATGTACGTGGACGGCATAAGAGTGAAGGAATATTTATCCAAGTACGCCCTCTCAACAAAAACAAAAAGGGTAAGAAAGATAAAAAGAATATAGACGAAGCAACGGACACATACGATACCATAGAATGGTTGATTCACAACACATATAATAACGGAAATGTAGGAACATGGGGAATCAGTTATGATGGTTTCTATGCCACTATGACAGCCTCCTCCAATCATCCGGCTTTGAAAGCTGTTTCTCCGCAAGCTCCCGTCACCGACTGGTTCCGTGGAGATGACCGTCATCACAACGGAGCCTTCACCCTGCTGCAAACCACTAATTTCCTTCCCAGACTGGAAGGACGCCACATGGGAAAAGGAGTGATGAACCAAATTGTAAAGAATGATGTTTACACAGATTTTCTGGCACTCGGTACCTTTAAGAATGTAGACGACCTGGTACGTGATACCACACAGACATTGTGGAATGATATCAAAAACCATCCTGATTTCGATGATTTCTGGAAAGAGCGCGATGCACGCACCTCCTGTTATAACTTGAAGCCAGCCATATTGGTGGTAGGTGGACTGTATGACTCCGAAGACTGTTACGGAGCCTGGAATCTTTATAAAGCCATCAAAGAGCAATCACCGGACACAGATTTATATCTGACATTCGGTCCTTGGTGGCATGGAGCATGGACAGTACGCGGGTTCCAAGGTTTCGGTAATCTGTATTTCGGTAAAAGCACTTCAGCTTATTACATGGACAAAATAGAATATCCTTTTTTCCGATATTTCCTGGAAGGAAAGGGAGAAAAGCCCAAGCATAAAGTAAATATATTCCATACAGGTGAAAACGAATGGAAAACATACGACGAATGGCCTGTACAAAAGACTGCCGGTACACCTTATTATATACATAAAAACGGATCAGTATCCACACAAGCACCGGCAGAACAAGAGTCTTATTCTGAATATATTTCAGATATGTCACGTCCGGTACCCTATACGGCAAACCCTACCACTTACCGGACAAAAGAATTCATGGTAGATGACCAACGCTTTGCTACTTCACGTCCCGATGTCATTACTTTCATGACGGAGCCGCTATGTGATACTTTAACATTGGCCGGTCCTATAGAAGTGGAATTAATGACTGCCATCAGTAGTACTGACGCTGATTTTATGGTGAAAGTAATTGATGTATATCCTGAAAAATTTGAATATTCCAAAACTGCACGCAGTTATTTAAAGAGTGACTACCCAATGAGTGGGTACCAGCTGATGATTCGTGGCGAATTATTCAGAGGACGCTTCCGTAAGGGATTCGACAATCCCCTGCCTTTCAAACCGGAAGAAATAACTCCGGTTAATTACACACTGTATGATGTGGCACACACATTCCTGCCGGGACACAGACTGATGATTCAAATTCAAAGTTCCTGGTTCCCCATTATTGACCGCAATCCACAAAGGTTTATTGATACCTATCATTGTACGGTAGAAGATTTTGTGATGAAACAAAAGATCAAAATTTATCATCAGCAAGGAGCTGCAAGCAGAGTTATACTACCTGTGGTAAAAAAATAAAAAGGGAGTATCCAAACAAGCTCAAATGTCATCCAATAGCAAGAGCCGTATGACTACTCCAGCATTCATACGGCTCTTTTTATATGTAACTACCATCTGTAACTTTTCCGAAGGTTCATCTTAGTCTGGATACTCTCATCAAAAATATCATATAGAAGCAATCCGTTCTATCAACTCGTTACCCAACGCTGTTTTCGCTTTAATATGCTGCAATACCGCTGTCACAAACGGATTACTTTCAAATACCCCACGCACCTGTTCAAAATCCTGCTCCATTTCTTCACGTGATCCATCTGCACCGAACCCCGTCATAGCAGACAAAGAAAATTCCTTTTTCGCATCGGCATAGACCATTTTATCCAATCCGACAACAGCCTCCTGCCACTTCTTCACGATAGCAATAACATCCTTTGCCGTTATTTCATCGGAACGCAGATTATAAAACTCAAGCATCTTCCCATACGCCCATGTCCACTCGTATGTATAATAATTACGATGCATCTCAACAAAACGGTCATGAATCTGATCCACATTAGTCAGGATTCCAGATTCTATATCTGCCATCAACTTCTCTATTTCACTTTTAGGAGCGATCAATCCGGAAATATCCACCCATTCTCCTGTCCCTATCTCTGTATCAGGAATCAACCGGGCACGGATTTCCTCATCACTGCTAAAACGAACCTCCTCCAAACGCTTGATTAATGAATTACCCAAAAATTTATGAATAGCCGTTTCATAAAAACGAATGCCATTATTTAAAGAAGAATTCTTAATTTTCGCACTTTGGTAAGAGTAAGTTTCTGAAGTTTCTCCGGATACTTTACGTAATTCTTTCAGAATACTACGCCCTTTCATCATTTTCTGAATAGTATAGGGACTCAACAGGTTATAATTAATCTGATCCAAACGGTTCGGATCTTTACGTTTGTCACGTTTAGGCCACTTTTGAGCATCCCGAATCGTACCTACACTCCGCAAATTCACCCCTGGCACCAGATAAGTGGTATTTTGCTGCTCTATCAGATAAGAAAAAGGCAGATTAGAAGTATCGGCATGATTCACATGACGCCCCATAACCAAAGAAAATGCACCTACACGTGCGGGCCATAAAATATAAGAATCGGAAGTAGTCTTCGCCCCACGCTCCATAGCCCCCTGATGAATCGGACCTAACTTATACATATGGTTGCTTTGATTAGAGCCGGAACCCGCATTCATAAAAGAGAACATTCCGGCAATCAGCAAAGTAGACTTATGATGAGTCACCGTAAAGGGTCCGGCAAAAATGGCACATGCCTCACCGTTCTCTTCTTGACAATTACTGAAAAACAAAGAATCGGATGCAGAATAGTTATGTCCCAAATGACATGCCTGGCTGATAAAGCAACGGGTCAACATAGTTCCATCTTCCACATTGGAGCCGCTTGATATAATAAAATCATCGCATACCACTCCATAGCCGATATGAATAGGCGCTTGCTCATTACTGTTCAAGCTACCGTTTTTCAATCGTCCCGCCCCTTCTATCTTACAATAATCACCTATTCGTACATTCTTTATATATCCCGCATCAACAATGGTAACATGGTGGCCAATAGTACCTGTATCCGAAGCATTCTCTTCAGCATACCGGTCAATAATGGCTTTCATCCGGCAAATCAATTCAGGACGATGACGGTATAATGCCAGAATATAGGCCTGATGCGCTGACAGACGATCATGAATAGGCACTTCACGTCCACCCGTTTCATTCAATACAGCTACTTCAACGCCATTCCCAAACTTGCTCCGGCCATCTACCAGAATGATATCTACATTCTCTATAAATGCATAATCCCCAATGATATAGTTGGCTATATAGTTCTTTATATTCTCAATACAACAATTATCGCCCACCGTTACATTATGCAAGGTCGCATGATACAATCCGGAATGTTTACGCATACCACCTGCCAACGTAAACTCATCTTCAAAGACCCCCAATCTGACCTTTCCGGAAAAACGGGTATGATAAATATAGTCCGTCTTAAAGTTCTCTACTACTTCAATTTCATCCCAATCAACCGCAGTGCATGATCTCTCTTTTAATTGTTGTATTTCTTCTTGTGTAAGTGAACGATAAGTTTTCATCTTCTATATGTATTTATTCTTCATCATAGGTTTGATAAAGAAAATCGTTATAAGGATACTTCTGTACGTGTAGCTCGCGCACCTTATTATATATAATAGTCTTCAATTCATCCATATTTATTTTCTCTCTGGCAGAAATGAAGATACAATTATCATTCAATTTTGCCATCCATGTCTTCATCAGTTCTTCCAATGTAATATTCTCCCTGGTTTTAGGAGTCAAATCATCCTCTGCTTTCTCTATATAGGTATAAGCATCTATCTTGTTAAAAACAATCATGGTAGGCTTTCCACCTGCCCCCAAGTCAGCAATCGTTTTATCAACCACAGAAATTTGTTCCTCAAAATCCGGATGAGAAATATCCACCACATGAATCAGCAGATCTGCTTCACGCACTTCGTCCAAGGTTGATTTAAAGGAATCAACCAAATCCGTTGGTAATTTACGGATAAATCCTACGGTATCTGTAAGCAGAAATGGCAGATTCTCAATAATCACTTTGCGTACTGTGGTGTCCAATGTTGCAAAAAGTTTATTTTCAGCAAAGACCTCGCTTTTTGAAAGCAAATTCATTAAAGTAGATTTTCCCACATTGGTATACCCTACCAAAGCTACACGTATCATACGCCCACGGTTTTTACGTTGAGTGGACTTCTGTTTATCAATTTCAGCCAACCGTTCTTTCAACAATGACATACGATTCAAAATGATACGACGGTCCATTTCCAACTGAGTTTCACCCGGCCCACGTAATCCCACAGAGCCTTTACCTCCACCGGCACCGGATCCACCTCCCTGACGCTCCAAGTGAGTCCACAAACGTTGCAGACGAGGCAGCATATACTTATATTGGGCCAACTCCACTTGTGTTTTAGCATTTGCAGTTTGAGCCCGCATGGCAAAAATATCCAGAATCAGCGAAGTACGGTCCAAAATCTTCACTTTCAGTTCAGCTTCTATATTACGTATCTGCTTGGCAGAAAGTTCATCATCAAAAATCACCATTCCGACTTCACGCTCATTTTCCTCTTCCTGATGAATATATTCCTTGATTTCTTCCAGCTTTCCTCTACCGACATAAGTCACGGAATTGGCAGCAGGCAGTTTCTGAGTAAACCTTTTCACCACTGTTGCTCCGGCCGTTTCGGCCAAGAACTCCAACTCATCCAAATACTCCTTGGTCTTACGCTCATCTTGTGTCTGAGTAATCAAACCAACTAAGATGGCAGTTTCAACCTGTGCTTCAGAAATTACAAATTCTTTCATTTATCTATCAATCTAAATAAGTTCGCGACAAATATAACAAAAAAAGAGGATGAACGTTGAACGTCATCCTCTTTTTTATTACAGTTATTCCCTATAGTTGTGGTTGTGGAGCAGCCGGATTGTTATCAGTGTCACTGATTCCGGAATTGGTTTCCATTTCACATTGCGGAATCCGATAGATCAGGATCTGCGCTTCTGCTGCTGAATTATATTGTACAGACGGGTCATAATTCGTATTCTTACGAACCACCGGCTTTTTCAAGCGTAGGATATCGAACAGTGAGAAACCTTCTCCCCAAAGTTCCATACGACGCTGCAACCAAACCTCATCCTGAAAATCCTGTGCTGAATTAGCTTTACTTGTAAAAGAAGGATCCCGATATGTCCGTACAAAATTTTCCAATGTACTCTTTCCGCCACTCAGATTACCACCCATGGCTTCTGCCTCAGCCTTTATCAGATACATTTCTTCAACACGCATCAAAGGCCAGTCTGACGCATTGGTTGTGTTACCAAATATACTTTGATAAGCTCCGAACTTTGTATTTACATACGGAGTCAAACCAAAATATTCAACGATGGAAGTACCCTCAATCTGCTCATTATCAATCAATGAAGATTTATTATCCGGAGACAAGAACCATTGTTTACGGATATCTGTTTCGGGTATTAAATCATATAATGCAGAATTCACCTTTCTATATCCATCAGGCACTCCTGAAGTATAACCGTTCCCGGTAAAAGAGCACAAGTGCGAAGGCCAGTTGATAATACCTGTCTGGACAACATCATTATCAGGCGTAATCATCACTCCCCATAACCATGAACTTGCCGATGCTGAATTAAAGGTAGGAGTAGATACCTGGGCTAAAGTCTGAGGTGTACCGCCAGCAATGGCACGTTCTGCATCTTTAGCTGCATCCGCCCATTTTTGCATTAACAGATTGGCACGAGCACGCAATCCGTAAACTACCGCCTCGTCAATCTGATCTTTGTTTGAGCCATTATCATACCCGGTCAATAAATCAGCAGCCGTATTCAAGTCACTCATAATCTGGTCATACACCTGCTGTACAGTTGCACGCGGATTATTCTGCATATCTTCATCAGTCATTGTTTCTGTAACAATAGGTACTGCCAGACTATTTTCATGACCTGCATAAGTAAACTGATAAATTTGAACCAAGTTCAGATAGTCATAAGCACGAGCAGCTAAAGCTTGGCCACGATAAACCTTCAAAGAAGAATCTTCCGTATCTGCCGCTATCAATTTCAGCACATTGTTTGCAGCTTTCAAGTGATTATAGAACGTTTTCCAAATCAATTCATCGCTTGAACTATCGTATACCCTGTCGCTATAATTTTGAGATGTTCTAAACCAGTTATATCCATTAACCAATGCAACCAAGTCCTGTCCTCCTGATTCCAGTATCATAAACACGGCAGGAATTCCATAGTCATTATGATAAGTAGTGGCATCATCTGAAATCGTACCAAAAGTATTTAATTTGGCTGCCATGGCGTTCACTTCAGCAGTTATCAAATTGGGTCTGCCATTGATTATATCTTCTTTCTGTTCTTCAGATATGTAATCTCCTTCAGGAAATTTATCCAAATCGCAAGATGCCATTAATAAAGCGACACCTGCAAATGCTATATATTTATTTGACAATTTCATATTCTTAAAAATGGGTTGCTAAATTAGAAATTTAAAGATATACCTCCGGAAATTGTGCGGATAGGTGAATATACATTGTCAGCAGCCACATAACCTTGACGTGGGTCCAACCCTTTGCGAGCTGTCAGCAAAGCCACATTATCTGCAACAAAGAATACACGGACACTGTCAATCTGCATTTTACGTGTCAGACTCTTCGGCAAAGTATAACCCAATGTAATATTCTGCAAGCTTAAATAATCCGAACTAGTCAAGAAACGATCTGTTAATCTGTTCGTATATTGGTCATTAATATTCATACGAGGAACATCCGTATTTTTATTTTCAGGAGTCCATGCTTTTAACATATCTTTATGCAAAGCACTACCCGTGGCTGCCACATCCATTAATCCTTGATAAGTATAGTCCAGAATACGTCCACCAAGCTGATATGCAAACGAAACAGAGAGATCAAAGCCATAGGCTGTGACACTTGTTCCAAAACCACCATAAACTTTAGGTAAAATGTCACCTGATGCGAATCTGTTTTCAGAAGCGACAGAATAAGATTTCGTAACTGTATTACCATTCTCATCCGGAGTCACCAGCGCCCACAGGCTCTCTCCTGTTTCAGAATCCACACCTACATATTTAGGTAAATAAAGCTGGTACATAGACTCATCTTCACGATAAATCCGGGCACCGTCAATCAATTGCCCATTCAGCTCAGGAGATAATTCCAAGACTTTATTCTTGAAATGTGTAAGATTAAAATTTACATTCCAGGAAAGGTTCTTGTTTTCAATTATATTGGAATACAAATCCAATTCAACCCCACGGTTTACCATTGAACCCACATTCTCGGGGAAACGGGAATAACCCATTGAAGCTGCTACCGGTTTGAAATAAAGCATATCGGTTGTTTTACGTGAGAAGTACTCAACAGAACCACCTAACTTACCACCCCAAAAAGCAAAATCAAATCCAGTATTAAAGCTGTGTGAAGTTTCCCAAGTAATTTCCTTATTACCTTTATAATATAGAGAAGTTGAAAAATCACCATTACTGTTTGCCAATGTATACTGGTCTTGATACGGATAGTAGTTACGGTACAAACCACCTTGGAACATCAAGTTATCATTACCTTGCAAACCATAGCTGATTTTAAATTTCAACATATCAATCCAAGACTGGTTTTCCAAGAATTTCTCTTTGCTTAACAACCATCCTGCTCCTACAGACCAGAAGTTACCCCAACGATTATCCGGGTGAAAACAAGAAGAAGCATCACGACGGAAAGAAGCTGAAACAAAATACCGTCCATCATAGTCATATTGCGCACGGAACAGCCATCCTTCTGTTGCATAATTACGAGAATATGAATTATTGCTCTGGTTCATAATACCATTGCCTAATTCAGGAACATTTGGATCATATAATTTCTCACGTTGTCCGTACAAATATTGATATTTATAGTCATAACTTTCATGTCCGGCCAAAATATCCACATTATGAACATCATTAAATGTTTTGTTGTATGTCAACAAATACTGCTGATTTACACTAAATGTACGCTCACTAGCTACACTGATCAAACCTCCGACTCCGCTAGTTTCAGAATACTGTCCGTAGAAGGGGTTAACCATCTCTGTAGCACGCACATTATTTACATCAACACCTATATTCACTTTTGCCTTGATTCCATTCCAAATATCAATATCAGCAGACCATTTTCCACTAACCACATCACCCGAATATTTCATTTTATCCAGCATATAACTTGCCAACGGATTTGCATTAGGAATCGTATTACGGCTACCATTTGAATCTTGTCCTGGCTTTCCATAATCATAACGAAGGAAACCTCGATTATCTACCATAATATTGCCCTGTGCATCACGAACATACATAGGATAAATGGCTCCCATAATATTTGATGCATAAAAGATGTTTGCATTTGATGTACCACCCTCAGTATCCTGTTCACGGCTATCATAATGAGTAAATGATACATTTCCTCCCATCTTCAGCCAAGGCTTCACTTGATAGTCAGCTTTCAAACGTGCAGAATAACGTTGGAAACCAGAGTTAGGAACAATTCCCTTATCATCCAAATAGCCGGCCGACATATAATAATTCATTTTTTCAGTCGCACCGCTGATACTTAAATTATACTCTTGACGCAGGTTATTTTCAAAAATTTCATCCGACCAATTATCCGGAGTATAATAATATGTACCATCAGAATAACCTAATGTCGCATTAGGATTCAATTTGCCATTCATACCGATCAGTTGCTGTCCTTGAGGAATGGAATACACTTGATATCCCAAATATTTAGAAGAAAGCATCTCTTGATTAGCGTACGCATTAGCTTTAGCCAAATCTCCGGCTGCCGCATATCCTTTCAAATCGGCATTATAAATAGAAGAATAGTTTAATTCATAGAATGTAGCCGGATCCGTAATTGTTTCATAATTAGGTACTCCACGTTTATTTACACCCCATTTAGCGTCAAAAGTAACACGGGCTTCCCCACTCTTACCACGCTTGGTAGTAATCAAGATTACACCATTGGCACCACGTGCACCATACAGAGCGTTAGAAGCAGCATCTTTCAACACTGTCATTGATTCTATATCAGAAGTACTGATAGCAGAAATTTCACCATCATACGGAACTCCATCTACTACATACAAAGGCTTGTTACTAGCCGATATAGATCCAATACCACGAATACGCACCTCAGCATCTTTACCCGGCTGACCATTATTACTTGTAGTTTGTACTCCGGCTACTTGACCCGCCAAAGCATTTGTCACATTTGAAGTTTGTCTCGTCGCTATTTTTTCATTTTTTATAGTAGCAGCCGAACCTGTAAATGCAGATTTTTTCGCTGTACCATAAGCCACCACCATTACCTCTTCAAGCTGTTCTGTATCAGACTTCAATACAATATTCAAGTTTGCTTTAACTGGCACTTCTTGTGTAGCCATTCCGATAAAGGAAACCACCAAAGTCTTTGCGGAACTAAAATATACAAAAAAACATCTAGTAATCAAATATTTAGCATTCTGCTCTCTTGTAGATATACAATATTACATCTATTATAACAAACTATAAATCAACTATATATTATAACATAAAAAAATAATTTGATTTTATGTCTACTTTTATTCTACCTTAAACATAAAAAAGATGCCTAGTAATCTAAGCATCTTTTTTATTATAGACCTATTATTAGCTATTCGTTTTTATCAGTAATCTCACTATTGGCATTTAACTCCTTATCAGGGATTTGATAAATGAATAATTTACTACCTGCAGGGACTTCCTTTGGAGCAATCGCACTATGATTAATTGCATGTGTTCTATCCAAACTTTCATTACGACGTTTCATGTCAAATAAACGACGACCTTCACCCCACATTTCAATACGCTTTTGAAGTTCAATTTCTTGTAAAAGTGCATCACTTGTTGCGGATGTTTCATATTTTGGATTACGAGTTTTCATAATCGTAGTCAGCATTGTTTTGGCTTCATTTTCTTTCCCTGCCCTATATAATGCTTCTGCAGCTACAAAATACATTTCACCAGTACGCAAATAAATATAGTCAGAGCAAAAAGTATCACCTGTAGGAGTAAAACCAGGCGCGGTAGAACCTATATCAATAAATTTGCGCTGCACATATTGTCTTACTTTATAATGAGTATTTGTTTCTCCCAAATCAACTCCAAACCATTTTTTACGAATGTCATCATCTGAAATTTTTTCATACAAATCACTGGAAATCATTTTGTAATTTCCTAAATTACCACCATATCCCGGGCCGTAAGGATCAACTTGACTCATGAATGAAGCGTAGAATGTATTTGTTTCACCATTAATATCAGCCCCCCATAACACTTCACTCAAAGAAAGGTCATTAAAGCCGGAAAGTAATTCTTTTTCACTCATCAGTGAGCCACCTTCAATAGCCAATTTTGCGTATTTAGCAACTTCATTCCATTGATCGGGATAATCATTAACAAATGAAAGAATGTTTGCATAAATAGCAGCTGCTGCATATTCATTTAATTCATCTTTCTTGGCTATTCCTTTTCCTTTCAAATAATTATATCCTTTATCTATATCACTTAATATCTGTTCATAGACCTCACTTACAGGAACACGATTCAATTTGGTTTCAGATTCAGTATAAATAGGAATACCTAATTTATCTTTATTCCATTCATAAGGTTGCTGGTACATGTTTATTAACCAAAAATAGCAGTAAGCACGTATGGTGTAACTTTGTCCCAACATCTTCTCAACACTCTCATCACCGCTATCCGCTTGTTCTTTCAGACCGCTGATTACTTCATTTGCACCACTGATTACAGCATATAATTCTTGCCAATAAGTGGTCGTACGACGATAACTTGAAGCACGGTTGTCAAGCAGATAATCATATACGAAGAAGTGTGAAGTCATATATGCCATATCATCTCCCATCAAGTCTGTAGCCAATTCAAATGCCTTTAATCCGAAATCATCATGACTTTGCTGTGCTTCCGGAGAAAACATATTTTTGTAATATCCTGTAATATATGCTTGAATAGCTGTAGGATCTTTATCAAGCAAATCTTTAATTTGGTCTTCTGATGCATTTTCTGAAGGTTCCTTGTCCAAAAAGTCATCGCTACAAGATCCCATCATAAACGCTGCAGCCAATATTGCTAAATATTTTGTATATTTCATAATTTTATTCTTTTAAAAGTTCAAATTAATGCCGAATGATAAAGTACGAATCGCAGAATAATTAGCAGCCGAATATCCATAAGCATATTGGCGTGGGTCCATACCTTTACGTTTAGAGAATAAAGCTACATTATCGGCAGATACGTAAATACGTGCACTGCTTGCTGATATTGCTTTCATCCATTCTTTCGGAAAAGTATATCCTAATGAAATGTTACGGATGTTAAAGAATGATGCATTTATCAAGAAACGTGAAGATTGGCTATTACTATTTTGTGCACCATCCATTATAGGCACATTTGTATTTTTATTTTCCGGAGTCCAAGCATTCAAGATATCCTTGTGCCAGTTACTGCCAATATTGCTTCCCGCATGCATGAAAGAAGAATACATGCTGTCATATATCTTTCCACCAATTTGAAAGTTTGTAGCTATAGAAAGATCGATTCCTTTGTATGCAAAATCAGTTGAAAAACCTCCTTGGAAATCGGGCAAAGTAGAACCTAATTCATATTTGCTTGCCTGAGTATAGTCTTCGGTTACGGTCCTTCCAGTCACTTTGCCATTAGCATCTTTCTCATCCATATACCATTGTGCTGCTCCTGTTTCTGGATTAACACCTGCGTATTCATAGGTATAAAGATCATAAATAGACCCTCCTTCCATTAAGCGGAACAAAGAAGCAGTACCATGAATAATTCCATTCTCTCTTTTGTCTTCTGGAAGATTCAAAATCTTATTGCTATAATGTGTACCGTTAAAAGATAAATTCCATATAAAATCTTTTGTTTGAATTGGGGTGGCAGAAATAGTAAATTCAATCCCCTTATTCTGCATATCCAACAGGTTCATTGGAACGTAAGAAATTCCAGAAGAAATAGGATAAGGCATATTGTACAACATATCCGAAGTCTTCTTCAAGAAATATTCAGTTTCTAGTTTCAAACGGTTATTAAGAAAAGCAGCTTCCAAACCGATATTTAAATTTTTGCTTTTTTCCCAAGTCAAATCTTTATTTCCACGATAAGTTTCGACTACAGAGAAATCTCCGTTATTATTGGTTACAGAATATTGCTTCAGATATGGTTGATAGACTACATAACCATTTATATCAAGAATTCCATCATTACCTTGTGTTCCATAACTTGCTTTTAGTTTAAGATTAGACAACCATTCCACATCTTTCAAAAACTCTTCCTGTGTTAATCTCCAAGAACCTCCGACAGACCAAAAAGTACCACGGCGGTGATCAGGATGGAATTTGGAAGATTCATCTGAACGAATACTTGCAGATAGATAATATTTGTTATCAAAATCATAGTTTACACGACCAAAGAAACTTTCCATACTATGTTCTTGTGTATATGAATTCATATCACTCATAGTTATGGCATTGTTGAACTCAGGATTTCCAATAGTATAAAAATTGTATTTATGAGTATACTGATATTTCAGTGTATATGAATAAGATTCGTGACCAGCCATTATGTCAATATTATGATGACCAAATGCTTTACTATAGGTTAAAAGTTGATTTGCTGTAAACGATTCAATACGTTGATTATATTTATAAGTACGACCATTCACATTAGCAGCATCCCCATATAACTGATTCATGTGATCTGTACGGATTTGATTCATTAAATCATAACCAATGTTAGCAGTCGCTTTTAAACCATCAATAATATTAATGTTAATAGTACCACGGCCATTAAAATTGTCATTCAAAGTCTGATGCACATCCAACCCAGAATTAGCTGCAACATTTTGATTACTGAAACCGCCCATACGTGTACTGTATGTACCATCACCAAAATCATAAACAGTGTTGCCTTCTTCGTCATATATGCGATTTCCGTTTTCGTCATACGCATATACAGGATAAATAGGAGCGATTTGCTGAGTGAACATAAAAGCATTAGAGTAATTAGACAAACTAGCATTTTGTGACTGGCCTGCATTTTTTTCCGCTCTTGCGTAAGCCAAATTACCATTGATATCAATAAACTTATTTACAGTATGATTAATATTGGCACGTGCTGAAATACGTTCAAAGTCAGTATGTCTTAAGATTCCTTCATCTTTCAAATATCCCAATGATAAAAAATGAGTTGTCTTAGCGTTACCACCTTGCAGACTCAAATTATATTCCTGACGCATACCATTATGTAATGCGGCATCAGCCCAATCGTCATTATGGCGTAGAGCCGCAGAACTAACTACGCCATCTGCTGAAACCATGGCATTATTAGCTACACCGATGAATGGATTGTATCCAATGCTACCTATTAATTCTTCGGAAGCTTCTGCACCTGTAGATTGATTTTTTAAAGTATTCCAGGCTGTTAGTACGTATTCTCTTTGATCTTTCATGATATCATATTCTGGAACACCACGAGTATTTACTCCCCAGCGTGCATCAAGAGTAACTTTGGATTTATCTACCATACCTTTTTTAGTAGTAATCATCACAACACCATTTGCTGCACGTGAGCCATAAAGGGCTGCAGATGCAGCATCTTTTAATATAGACATACTTTCAATATCGGCAGGATTTAATGCATTAACCGACTCTTCGTCATAAGGCATACCATCAACTACGTATAAAGGAGCCGATGATGCGCTAAAAGAGCCAATACCACGGATTCTTATTTTAGCATTTTCTCCAGGCTGCCCACTGGTATTGATTACTTGTACACCTGCTGCTGCACCTTCCAAGGCTTTAGATACTGAAGAAACCTGCATTTTTGCTATTTTTTCTCCACTAACAGCAGTCGCTGATCCTGTAAAAGATGACTTTTTCGCAGTACCATAAGCTACAACCACTACATCGTCAAGCATCTCTGTATCAGATTTTAAAATGATGCTAACATTCTGTTTAATAGAAACCTCTTGACTAGCCATTCCGATAAAGGAAACTACCAAAGTCTTTGCGGAACTAACAAAATATATAAAGTGTTTATAATCAAAAGATTAAAATTTGTCGATTCTATTTATTAACTCTGCGGGAATTACTTTAAACAAAGTTATGATAACCTTTTTTCTACTTTTGTTCTACCTCAGAATTACTTTATACGATAAAAAAGTCTAATTGCGATAAATCTCATTATGATAATTGTATTGTAATAAGATTATAATCTTTTTGAAAAAAATGCATGAAATAATGAAAGAGGAGATCCAAATTGGAATTTAGAAATGGGAGAGAGCAAAAAACGTCTGTTACTTTGGACGAAATACTTAGCTATCTAGGAAAAGCAGACAAAATCTGCCTAGTGGCGATTGACTAATTTCAAGTTATTGCTCAAGATCCGATTCGAGAAAGAACGTTAAAGCCATTTTGAACATCGATATATAACATTGTACAATGCCCATTTTATATATTTAGGTTCACAATGTCATATGACGGGAGAAATTTTTATAAGTCTTCTGGCTTTTTATCAAAGTACTATGATTTTGGATCAACAATCTATCAGACTGAAAGAATATACAAAATTTGTTACACACCATTTCCAGAAAAGCGGGAAGTACATTAATAAAAATGTTATATCTGAAATATATCAACTGTTTGACGGCATAATATGCTATATCCGGTCTATGATCGTTTTTTTGAGTTTTGGCTGGGAAGAACATTAAAAAACTGATGGAAGATTCCGTGTGTAATCAGAATTTGACTTCCCGTCAGGAATTACAATCAGTTCATAAGGATTGATGGTGGTTTGTTGTGTTCCTTCCAAATATGTAACTAAATATTTAACATATATGTCTTTACAGGCACATTTATATAGTAATCGAATTTGAGTTAACAGATGTTTATCGATAATTTCCAAAGACCGATTTACTATATAGATTTACCCAAGTATACATTAATTTTGTATACTTGGGTAATAATCTATTGGATAATTAAGGAGAAAGCTTCATCTTTTCCTCATATCTTAAATCTAAATTATTTAGCAGGTAGGTAAAGTATTTCTTTAAATTCACCAAAACCACCAACATTGGGTACATCATGCGACAGCTTCACAGTAATAACTCCGTCTTCCAAAGCACCTTTTCCTGAAACAAAAACTTCTCCATAGGATGCGTGCTTCCATGCCGGCTGAGATTCTACAGTGACCTCATTGGCTTCATTAACTTTGAAGACAATGTTATATCCTTTTTCATATAAGTTCATAGCTTTATACCATGATATCTGGTCTGCTTTTTGAACTTCTACTTCCCAAGTTGTAAAATCTTCCCCTTCCTCTGCCATAGCCGCAGATTTAAATGTTCCAGTTCCTAATGAAGAAAAAGTATAATCCCTATAAACAGTTATGACTTTATCCGAAGTCTGGTCTATCGTAACCATTTCCTCCGGCAAAGATATCTTGACTTTATAATTCTGTCCAGGAGTTATATCTCCAACTGTAACATGAATATTGGTCTTAAATTCCCCTGCTGCGAATGAAACCGAGGAAGGTACGGTAATGGAGGCAGGGAGTTCCTGCTCTTTATCACCGACAACTAATGTTGCTGATAAATTAATTGTAGTAGCTTCCGAAGATTTCGCGCGTAAGACTTCCACATCAAAACCCTCATATCCTGTGGAAGGAAAGGAAACCGATTGTGTACCTGTGGCGAATGTCACCCCCATTGTTGTGCCATTGTATATATCTCCTTCATTGTCGGTGTTGCACGAAACAAAAAGAGTTGCAGTGGCAACAAACATGCCGATTATATATTTATTTACTTTCATAATTTACTTGCTTACAGATTAATACTATTTATGATCACCTATCGGATTCTGATCTTTGCTAGGATCCATGTTCGGATTACCATCAAATTCCGTTTGAGGAATAGTTAATACCCATGCATACGACTCAGGATCTTCCGTATCTGTACCAGCAATTAAAGCACTGGATGGCCAGCCCATGTCTGCAGTACGTCTGAACCCTTGTTTCAGACGACGTATATCATAGATACGTCCAAATTCTCCCCAAAGTTCAATACGGCGTTGAATTATAATTTCTTCAAGTAAAGAACCGGTTTCATCCGAGGTGAGCTTACCTAATGCCGTTCCTGTTTTTTTGCAAGTGTAATCCTCATCACGTTTTTGCATTAAACTGTTCAACATCAGTCGTGCGCCTTTGTCATCATTTAAACGACAAGATGCTTCTGCTGCGGTTAAGAACATTTCCTCAATACGCATAAAAATATAGTCACCTGTCCATTTCGCATAATCTTTAAACTTGAATTTTTCTTGTTGGTAACCATTCTTTTCATTATTCTCGTCTTGTGGATTCCACCATTTTTTGCGGACATCATTTGTGCCTAGCTTTGCATAAAGCAGTTTGTTTATCTGTTTTCGAGCACTAGCTCCATATTTCCCTTGATCCGCATCCATGTGTGTAAAGAAACCTGCATACATTCCGGACTGGTCGGCTATGATTTCGGCCGCCCACATCACATTATTGGCAGTAGCATCATTCATTCCACCGGTTACCGCAGTTCCAGTGCCGATACTACACCCGCTTTTGCTTATTGCGGCATTCGCGGCATCCAAAGCGGTCTGCCAGTCTTCCATCACTAAAGCGACACGAGCCTTTATACCTGAGGCAACAGCCTCATTGATATGGCTGATATGTTTTCTTTTACCTGAGTTGCCTAGCATGGTAATTGCTTTGTCAAGATCCGAAGTGATTTGTTGATATACTTCTTCAACCGTTGCGCGCCCTTTACCTTCTGTTGCAATATCAGTCGGTTCTGTATAGAGTGGTACACAAGGTTCGCTTTCATGTCCTTTATAAGTGCGAGAAAACATTTGCGCCAGCATAAAATAACTGTAAGCACGTACAGCGTAGGCTTGTCCAAGCACATAATTCTTTTCGGTTTCACTTCCAGACATGGTTTCCTCTTCTGCCAAAATGTAATTGACATTAGAAATCCAAGTGTAATAGCCATTCCACATATCATAAGAACGCCATCCGGTAGAGGTATATCTTGATTTTACATTGTAAACGCAATCATACCAAAACCAGCCGCTACCTTGTCCGTTCATAATGCAATCTTCACCCATAACATCTGCCACCAGATTATAAGCTGTGATACCGAAGCATTGATGAGTGTTAGAGCTGTTTGAAACCCCTGCTGTATACATTGCTCGATATACACCATTCAATGATACTAATGCATTAGTTGCTGTTCCTAATAATTCGTTGCCAGAAACAGAAGATGAAGGACTGGTTTCCAAAGCATCCTCACTGCAAGCTACCACAGACATTGCAGCCATCCCGGCAAATATGTATTTAAATATTTTTTTCATACTTTCCTGTATTCTTTTAAATTGTTAGAAATTAATTTCAAAACCTACTGAATAAGTCTTGTTGGGAGCATAAGAATAGTCTGTTTCGCCCTTGAAGTTATACTGTGGGTCCATACCGTCCAAATGAGAAAATAAAGCGAGATTATCTACCGATCCGAATATGCGGACAGACTCTAGCCCGGCCTTCTTTAGCCATTGTTTGGGAATAGTGTAGCCCAAAGTGATATTTTTGATAGCAAAGTATGAAGCATCAACTAAAAAACGGTCTGAAGCTGTGTAGGAACCTCCAATTTGAATACGAGGTACATCTGTGATGTCACCAGGTTGTTGCCAACGTCTCAAAGCATGTTTGTTCCATGTATTGCCTGCATACATAACCTCCATAGAACCAGCGTATAATGAATCATAAACTTTACCTCCTATAGAATATGTACCCAATATTGACAAATCGAAATTCTTGTAAGAGAAATCGGTATTGATACTACCATATAAATCAGGTATACGGCTGCCGGAATAATATTTGCTGTTCGCAGCTTTTTGATAGTCACTGCTGATATATTCGTTAGTGATGTTGCCATTATCATCCTTATCATATACCCAATAGAGTTGCGCTCCTGTTGCAGGATCCACACCGGCAGATTTAGCCATATAATATGTATTAATAGGCATTCCCTCTTTAATACTGAAAACTCCCTTGATAATTTCAGGAGATTCCCCAGTCAGTTTCAGCACTTTATTGGTTACAGTAGAGCCCATCCAAGTTAAGTTCCATATAAAATCAGTGGTTTTGATAAGGGAACCACCTAAGCTAAATTCAAACCCGGTATTACGCATAGAACCGATATTCGCGTTGTATTCAGAGAATCCACTAGAAGTAGCCTTGGGGTATCCCAGCAACATATCCGTTGTTTTGCGGTTATAATATTCAGCACTGACATTCAAGCGTCCGTCAAACATACTTGCCTCAATACCGACATTTAAATTACCGCTTTTTTCCCATGAAAGTTTTTTGTTTTCCAAAGCACCGATCAGGCCTCCTACTTGATTGGCATTCGGATATTCCAATGGATAGAGTCCTTGCCAAGGATAATAATCTGGTACATATCCTCCTTCAAGACTATCATATCTTAACAGATTATCATTACCTTGTTCACCATAACTGATTTTAGCTGATAAATTAGAAATCCAAGTCAAATTCTGCATAAACTTTTCTTGTGAAATTCTCCAGTTGGCACCGACAGACCAGAAAGTACCCCAACGGTTATCTTTTTGGAAGCGTGAAGAACCGTCCGTACGGATAGAGGCTGAAAAATAATATTTTTCATTAAAGTTATAATTGAATCTCCCAAAGAAGGATTCCACACGATAATCTTCCGAATATGAATCCGCATTGTATAGATTTGTACCCGGACGCAATTCAAGAATACCATCTACTAAATTGGTTTTTCCGGCAGACAGAAATTCATATTTGTATGCATAAAATTCATGACCAACCAAAAGATCGATGTTATGAAAGTTAAAAGAACGCCCCCATGTCAGTAACTGGTTAAAAGTATAAGATTGGGTTCTTCTGTTATATTTCATCAACAAACCGCCGGCAGCCGCCTGATTCCCCTGGTG
>ERZ780033.205-NODE-205-length-23418-cov-24.9382_pt1 | contig 23418 bp, 21 predicted proteins | sample MGYA00511024_ERZ780033 | MGnify/ENA primary metagenome ERZ780033 (study PRJEB29588, sample SAMEA2157043) | human gut metagenome | biome: human gut; feature: human-associated habitat; material: faeces | place: Denmark | collected 2008/2010 ... | reverse complement strand
AAAAAGTGCCAAACTCTGAATATCGGTTCACTCAAAGCCTCGGCAGGATAATATCTCAGAAGACGAGCATCACGATATAGTCGCAGGAGGTTATGCCCCAAAACGTGATGTTTGTCATAATACCCAAAATTGCCTCCGTTCAAGATGTCATCAAGAAGCATTTGCCCTCTCTTTGCATCCATTGGTGCAATCATCTTATCTTTTGGCATTCCCATGACCTTATGTAATACATACATCATTGCCCCTGCAAATTTCCACAATCCAAGATGCTTCAATTCGCTCTGCAAGGAACTTAACATTTCACATTCAACATTTAACATTGTAACTACGAAGTAGTAGTCCACTACCTGTCTCAACCCTACACCCTCATAGAAATAATGATGATAGAGGTGATAAAGCTGATACACGATATTAAAGGAATGTGTTGGGACTGCAACAAGACCTGCATCATCAGGCAATGCCACCATATTGCTACATTGCTCATCAACATTCTGCTTCAACCATCTTTGCAATCTCCGATTATACACGAAGTTAGCCATAAAGCCTGGAGTAGAATGTAGCTCCACGGTAACGCCGTTGACAGTAAGACCTATATGGTTAAAACTCTCATCATCTACATGCCCATTGGAATTTTCAGCAAGCGAGTGGGCAAGAGAACGAATCTCATCACGCCCTGCATTCACCCATACATCCACATCACCAGATATTCTTATCAACGGATTAGGATACATCACCGCATTGCCTTGCCCCTTCAAAATACAACAGCTATATCCCGAATCTTTCACCTTATTATATATAGCCACCGTAGCCTCATTCAGAACATTGTTGCGTTGCATAATTTTCTGGTTTATGCCAAACCAACGCATCAGCAATTCCAAATTCGGTGCAGCATCCTTAAGTAGTTTTTGGATGCCATCAAAGACTACTCCGACAAGCGTCTGCTTCTTGGCAAATTCATAGAAAGTATTCCAATCAAGATCCTTTAGAGCAGAACCATCAATAAACTCCTTGCCCTCGTAAACGCCCAAGGAAAATTGAATAAAGCGAAAGTAAATATCAGTCACGCTACCTTTCAATTCAACATTCAACATTTCTCTTTCAGCATATTCCAAAGGAACAGCGCATTGCCAATAATATATCGTCTCCACAAACGCTTCGGTTCCTTCAGCAGACGATATAGCCATTCCAAGCCATGACGCTGCCACCACATAGGAGCACGTTCCACCGTACCAGCGAAGAAGTCGAATACAGCGCCGATAGTTCCAACGTGGCAGTGAATATCCAACTCTTCCCAATGCGAATAAATCCATTTCTCCTGCTTCGGCGCCGTCATGCCAATCCACAGCAAGTCAGGATTAGCCGCATTGATGGCATCAATGATAGCCATGTTGTCCTCATCAGAGAACTCAGGCTTATAAGGAGGCGAGTAGGTCACCACCTTCAAGTGGGGATACACCTCAGCGGCACGCTTCACAATTAGGTCAAGCACACGTTGCGAGCTGCCCATGAACATTACCGTCTTTTTCAATGTTGAATGTTGAGTGTTAAGTGTTGAATTATTTTCCCCCAACTTAACATTTAACATGTCACATTTCTCACTCTCTCTTTCGAGCTTATCCATTTCGAAAGAGAACAAATCCCATCCTGCAATACGTTCCTTGGGTTGGCTCTTTGCCTTAATCCATCGACAAGCCTTCACAATGCTCACTCCGTCAGGAATAAGCACATCACCATTCATTAACGCCTCAGCAAACAGTTTGTCCTTACGAGCCGTATTATAAGAATGGGCATTTATCGTGTTGATAAGCAACTTGCCCTCTGGCAGCGAGGCAAGCTCCGCCTTGCTACCCAAAATATCTAAATCTTTAAGTCTAAACATCTTGTTATTTTCTAAGGATTTTCTCATACCATTCCACCATGATCTTAGCTTTCTCTTCCCAAGACAATTCCGCTTGTCTCTGCTTGCAGTTCTCCGACATCTGTTTTAGCAAATCCCGATTCCGTTCCAAGTCTTTCAATACCTTGGCAAAATCATGCACGGATTGCATCGGTTTGGATAGAGGAATCTTTCTGCCTACCTTGTCATTTACGGCATCACCTTGCCCACAGGTATCAAAACAGGCCACAGGAAGATTATTACCTATTGCTTCGAGCACAACATGCGGAGTGCCTTCTGCCACACTGGTAAAGAAAAAGACATCCACCTTTTGCATCAGCACCTGTACCTCCTCATGGCTCACAGCACCATGCCAGACACACCAATCTGCAATGCCCAAATCTACAGCCAACTGTTTATAATGCTCAGCATCTCCACCACCAACAATATGAAATCTCACCTTATGGCTTCCTACTGTAGCTATTGTCCATAAAGCCAAGGCAAGCTGTTTGCGAAAATCTAACTTTCCTACCCATAGCACATCGAAAGTGGGCTTTTGCGATTTATCCACAATAGGATGATTCTGAACATAACATCCCGTCTCATTAAGCAGAGGCGAATCTATATCCATATATTTTTTGAAAGAGTGCTGTGAGTTTGATGAAGCGGAGAAAACAACCGATGCCTGACGAGCAGCCTTAAGCACACGTCCCGAATATCTCAACTGAATGCCCGTCAAGAAGTTCTTCAAACGCATAAACAGCTTTGTCTTCAGTCCAGCACCATCCAGATAAGCCACAGGGAACTTGTCCTTGGCATCCACAGGTCCCCAAACAAACGGCACACCATTCTCTTGCGAAAGTTTCCAGAGATAGCCCGGCTCACGGAATCCAATCATGTTGAGCTGATGCAGCACATCAATCTTCTCCACCTTACAGATTTCCTCAGCATAGAGATACGTCCTCCACTGCCACTCCCGATAATACTTATAGAAGCGCCAGTCCCCCTGGTTCCAGCACATCTTTCTGATTTCCTCCGATACCGGATTATAATAGAAGTGCATGTTCTTCCCCTGCTCCAGGGTTGGCACCACCTCCTCTATTTTGTCCCGAAACTCCCCTTCGGTAATAATATACAACTCACAGAACTTGGCGAGATTGCTCACCCAGTTCCATGCCATTCCCGGCTCACTTCCCATACCAGGCGAGCAAGCGTATGCATTGATTAGTATTTTCATTTATTCTTAAACTTGTTTTTCGTTCTTCTCCACACCTGCTTCAACGCCCTAAAGCAGAAAGCAAGTCGGTGTTTTGTGGCTATATCTACGTTTAGCGAAAAGTCGCTTTTCAACAAGTGCTTGTCCTTCACGACATGCGTATCGAACGTCATCTTTACATCATTATCCACATTCTCCTCATGAATCACCTCTACCCACATCGGATGTGCTTTGTCCTTTATATGGTGAACCTCAGCCAATCCTCGCTTCTCCAACAGGAAATGACTGCCAAAGCCATAGCATGTTCGGATAGTAGAAGCACCTAACGGCAAACATTCCGCAAGCGTCAGGAAATGGTTGTTAGGATAAAGGATGCGAGTGCTAAGATGGTACAAGTCCGTAAACAACTGCAAGCCATAGTCAAAAGAAAGAAACCGCTTCTCGTTGGGCTGCAAATGAAAGTTCAAGCATTCCGCCTGCACCCTTTTCGCAAAAGTTTTGGCTATACAGTCGTCATTGTCCAAATATGTGGTCAGACACAAGTCTCCCTCATAAAACCCTTTCTTCTGCAAGTCCGCCATCACCACTTGGCGAAAGACATCGGCGAAGTGAAAGGCATATTGAAGCTTTACCCCGACAAAATGTATTTGAGGACAAAGCGAGCGATAAGCCTTTATCCGCTCTCTATAAGCAGCGGGCGTGTCAGCGTCCACAAGCAATATCCAGCGGAACTCCTGGCAGGTCTGCCCCATAACCGAAGGTAGGCAATAAGTCTCGAAAAAGTCCATTCGCCTTTCAAGCCATTTTCCACGGTCGATAGTCTTGCCATTTTTATCCTCCTGCCAAAGAGCCAAGTTGAAGCGAGTAAGAAAATAATGGTGAATCATAATTTTAAGGAAGAACTGAGAAACGGATACTATTGTAAGAGTCTTTCATGCTTAGCAATTTCCTCTTCTGTAAATCTCATTTTGATCAGTTTGGCAGGAATACCACCAATAATGCTATACGGAGGAAAGGATTTTGTGACAACAGCACCAGCAGCCACTACCGAACCATGACCGATAGTCACACCTTTGAGGATAGAAACATTCGCACCACACCAAACATCATCCTCGATGACGACAGGCTGGTCATATACGTTCACCCCATCCACAAACTTTTCCTCTACTGTAACATCCGTCATATACTTACCCAAGATATCAATACGATGATCACCAGTGATAATCGTAGGTTTAGGACCGAAGAGCACCTTCTTTCCAATAGTACACGATGCATCCGTACAATAGATAGTACTACCTTTAGGAATAGAAGTACCATCCCCTACAGAGAGGTTCCACAACCCTTTGAAATCCGAAGACATCGGACGGATATACACCCCCTTGCCACAGTGCTTCATGCACCGCTTCCATACAGGTGCCCACATCTTGTCCCACAGATACGAAGTCACAAGACTTATCTTTTGTAATATCTGAAAAATGTTCATGATTTTAAAAGTCAATATTAAGCATTTAATATCTCCTCATACAACTTCTCAATGCTCTCATTTACCATAACAGGAGCAAACACCCTCTCTCCAAAGCTCTTGGAATATTCAGCCATATCCCTGCAAAGTTCAGGAGATTCCATCAGCTTGCGAAGCTGCATGGTAAGAGCATCAGCATCATCAAATGGGAAAGTGAGGCAGTTCTTCCCCTCTTCTATCACATCAGGCAGACCACCTACAGGAGTAGTTACCACAGCAATACCCCTTGCCCAGGCTTCCAACACCACCATAGGGAAACCCTCATGGCGTGAGCACATACAATAGATGCTCGCTTTATTCCAGACATCCTCCTTTTGCTTGCCAGTGATATAACCAGTAAAGGTAACGCTGTCATCCAAACCCATAGTTTGAGCCATCGCCTGAAAGCGCTCCACTTCACCATTTCCCATGATGGTAACATGCCAGTCAGGAAAATCTGCTTTCAGATTCTTCCATGCCTTCAGGAGCAAATCGGGATGCTTGTTATCGTTCAGAAAGGCAGCCATGATGATACTCTTCTCCTTGACAGAATAATCCACGGCAGGAGTCGGAGCACAGGCATTATAGATAACGGCAGTCTTGGCTTTCACTGTAGGAAACCATTCTGCAAAACACTTCTGCCATTTCTTTGCCAACAGCACCACACGGTCAGCCCGGTTCAGACACCATATAAACAATTTATTATGCGTATGATCCTCCAACTGATTACCCATGTGGATATGCATGACAATCTTCTTTCTGTCAAGTAATGCTAATAAAAGCACAGGCATTTGAATAATCAAGCAAATCTTATCAGGCACCGTATGGAAATGGACAATATCATACTGCCATATAGTAAACAGCGCTTTGAAGTAAGCCTTCAATGCAAACCACAATTTCACACCATATCCTCTCTGAATTTGCGTTCCAAGCCATCCGCAATGATACTTTTCCCAGAAGGGCATTGTCTTCATCAGGCGCAGCACACTCGCAACGCCACCTCCACTTTGCTCGGCAGAGCCGACCATTAAAACTTTAGTCATGATTTAATATTTTCTGCCAATTTCAGTTTTTCTGTTTCATTATTATCTGCCACACGTCGCTTTTCCATTATCTCTTTCCTCATTACCTCTCTTCTTCTCTGCTCCATAGCATTTCTATTGGCATTCAGACACAATGCTATCAACATACAATATCCCATACCTTTACCAGAAAGCCACGAAGTATCAGCGGTCTGCTCTATGGCAAGACAGCAAAAGGTAATCATTGCAACACGATAGTATCTCAAATCAATTATATGGTCAATGGCAGAAAGACGACGTTTCCAGAACCAACAGAAAAGGAATACGCCAACCATACCAAACTGGGCAAGAGTTGGATAGTAAGCATCGCAAACAAAAGCACCTCTCTCACCTAATCCCAAAATGCCATTAAGATTGTACTTGTAATATAATGGAGAATAATAATCTCTCGCTCCTAAACATCCAAACGACCCCATACCAGAACCAAAAGGCCAATAGTCCCAAAGTATTTTTAAGGATGTTTTATAAGTCATAGGGCGTGCCAGTTCTTCATTACTTAGTCCAGATACATAATAAGCATCAAAACGTGTCCATGTTACCATCAATACAACTGTAACAATTAAAGCACAATAAATTATAGTTTTAGTTGACTTGAAGTTTAATCGTTTCTTTAAGAAGAATACGAAGGCTATGAAACAAACCACCTCACCCATGAACTTAAACTTTGGAGCAATCAAGCCTGTCAAAACTAAAAGTAAGGCTATGTTACGGTTGCGTTTGGTGTTTTCGGTGAAAAGATACCATGACATTCCTGTGCATATTGCCAACTGTCCAAGCACAGGAAACTCCACTTCCACTTGTAAATCCAATGCTTGTGGGTGATACATTATCCAAGAGAGCAATGTTACAATCATCGTTGCCAACATCCACTTTTTTTGTTTCTTTGTGAATTGAGGGTTTAGAATCCAAGTGCAGAATATGATGGAATAGGGGCGCAGCTCTTGCATCAAATCAAGCCATACGCCTCCTGCAACATTTTCACCAAACAACAAAGAATATATTGTATAGAAACATAAAATTCCCAAACAAACACAAAACTCTTTCCATGGCTTTTTGTTTATATAACGTGAACCATATTTTACAAATGTATATACCAATAGGATGACGGTCATTATTTCATCTATACTTGAAAAACCAGGTAAATCATTATAGGCAATACATGTAGGGAAATATATAATCCAATAAAGGGTGAAAAAACGTGCAATACTTTTCATTGTTATTTATTTTTAAGTTTTGCTTTCAAACCAAATAAAGCAAGCAAGAGTTTTTCTGGAATTATTCGCTTTACAACTTCTTTCAGCGAGAACTTCTTATCCACCCACGTACCTGCATAATGGTGTATTGTGCGAGTGTTCTTCTCTACATGGATGCGACCAGTCGTAACGTTGATTGGGCAGAAGAACTCTGCCGGATATATGTAACAACCGTCTACCTCCTGTATACCAGTCACGTTCTTCAAGCCGTTATCGCATAGCACCTTGGTTGCTATATGCACCACAGTAATCTGATTCTTCATCACCGCTTCATGCACAAAATGCTGCCCGTCATAATAGTGCATCATTTTTTCTATCAGGCCGAGGCCGGGGGCAACGCTTCCAGCGTCGCCCCGTTTTGGGTTGGGGTCGGTCTCATATCCCATGAAGTTGCCCTTAGCAATTATGTCGTCTATAGGTCTTATCACCTCCACATCAGTGTCGAAATATATTCCGCCATACCTATAAAGTATCCAGAATCTGGCATAGTCACTCACGAAAGCATACTTCTTCATGGCATACGCCTCTGCCGTATACGGAATGATGTTAACATCGAAGTTGTCCTCATTCCACTCCTTTATCTCATAATCAGGCAAATACTTCTTCCATGAAGCAATGCACTTCTGCGCCAGTTCGGGCAACGGATTGCGTCCGAACCAGCAGTAATGTATTATCTTTGGTATCATGTAATTTATGTTCTTTTATATTTGATAATATTCCGACAGTTGCCCTATCAACCATTTCATCCTTACATTCCAAGAACCAAGGCGTTGGGCTGTCTCCAAGTTCTTATCTACCAAGCCTTGATAATCCTCAATATGTTCCAACACATCACGAATCAAATCTTCCGCTGAATTATCATCTCTCAATTCCACTACTGGATTGTACCCGATGAAGTCGACAAGTTCTTGCGGTGCATGACCCACCATCACCATTCGTGAGAACATACATTCCCAATAGCGTTGCGTCAGCGTTTCGATGTCACCCGCAATCTCAGGCTGCGTCATACTACGTGGCAAGGCGATTGTTACCTTTGCGTCGCCCATCGCCTCATAAAGCTGTTCGTTTGTGTAGATGAACTTGCCGTTCTGCTTGGTGCAGACGTGCTGCAGCGGTGATCCATTAATCTTCACACCAGCTAACTTCCCCGAACTGACTACCTTATCGTTCGACCGTCCGAACTCCAACAAATCGACCGTTCGGTCCTTCAAGAGCTTGCCCTGCTGATAAACCGAATCGTCTACAGCCTCCGCACACCAGATCACATCTATCTTCTGCCATTCTTCGTGCTTGCCCGAGAACCGCTCCTGCATCTTCTCAGCGGTCTGACGCGAAGAAAATATCGCAGTCCTCACCCCATGCTTCCTCAGCCACCGGCAAGTCTTCTCGAAGTAGCGAGGCCAACAGTCCCAGAACATCGGTACAACCTCGTACCTTGCATAGTCGGGGAACGAATCGAACGAAAGCGACACCGGCTCAACGAATCTCAGCCGCGACTCTTTTCTGTTTTTCAATATCGTAAGTAGTTCCCAACGAAATGCAGCCCCATGCAAACACTTCGGAGGATAATTACTCTTCGCAACATCCCCTCCCAATCTCTTCCATGCCTCGAAAGGAGCAAGTTTGAAATTAAGAAAGCCAGGATGTATATAAGGAGAAACTGCCTTTATTTGTTTCTTTTTATTTCCCATAAAACATTTTTTTTTGGAAGGATATATCCCAAACTCTGTTGATAAAGCTTTTACATAGAACTACAGATTGCATTTTTCTCATTCTCAATAATTTGTATTTGTTGTCCACAAGGTATTCATCACATCTACCCATATATGCCTATATTCTTCAAATCCTAAATATCAAATACTATAGGATGCTTTACTCTGTCTTTTTGCATATCATACTCAATATACAAACTGACAAAAAGACACAAAAGCTACATTTTTGTCCTATGGCACAACATTTGATTTTATCATTTACGAATACACTTTTTTGTTTTCATATATTCTTTGAGCCCCTTTGAAAACAAATGGAACTATCCAAAAATAGTATTTATTCATTTAATTTTATTTAATATGATAAAAGTAAAAAATGCAAATGGGTCAAGTCGCTTTAGAATCCCTTTAGGTTATGATTCATGGTTAGATTATTGGGAGAAGCAAACTGGTGTAAAAATGTCTATTTGTGGGTGTGAAAATTGTAACAACACAGATCTTGTTGGCGGACATGTTATAAAAGCAAACTCCACAGACAAACATTATTACATCACACCTATTTGCAGAAGTTGTAACAATAGAACAGATGAATTCTACGTATATTGGGACCTCGTTCCTATGCCAAGCAACTTATAAGTATAAAGCCAAAGTGAACTGGCAAGGTGTTCACAGAGTTAATAATATCAAAATGAAAGTTTATGGCTAAGAAAATTACTTCAAAAGACGTAGCTTCTAAGGCATCAGCTGCATTACGTGACGGACGTTCTTCTAAAAGAACAAAAAGTATAGCAGCAAGTGCTCTTTCTCAAAGAGAGAAAAAAAGCAAATAACAAAATCTAACTTTGCCTCGGTCAAAAGCCGAGGCTTTTTTCTTTGTATTATTCTTCTGATATCAACCTTAAATTATAGTCTGTATATTTTGCAAAACTTTCCTTTTATGAGTAGACAATAATACATTATAGTTCGCTAATTAATGAACTTTCCATATACAACTTTCCCTAAGAAATTGCTTCTTCTGACCAAATTACCTATTGATATAGATACATACGATAGGATTATAGTTATTACCGAAGCAATCAAGAGAAAGATTATTGGATTTGTATTCATAATCTCAATAGTTTTTGTTCCCTTCAAATCAAACACAGCAAATGTACCTGACAAAAAGAAGAAATGATACATATAAATATCAAGTGTCTTTGTGCCGATTCTGTTCAACCAACCCTCAAACTGATTATTTTTGTCTTCACGGATGGCAAACAGATAAGAAATTGCAAGGATTGCAAATGTAGGTCTGACTATTCTCTCCGAAAGGAATCGCAGGGCATGTATTTCGATATTCGCATTCAACAGACAAATAAATCCAACGAGAGATATTGTGAACAACCAATTCTTCGATTTAACGACCTCCATGAGGTTATATCGCCTAAAATAATATCCCATCATAAAGAAAGGATAAAAGAAGAAACAATGCTCCAAACAGAACAATTCATGCAATAATGGGCTTAACTTCCAACCCACAAGAAACAAACTTTCTGCTATCGCTATAATAATCCATTCAAGCATAACATTTTTACATTTCACTAATACAGCTTGAATACAAACAAATATAGCAAGAACCTTCAAATACCAAAGTCCTCCGATTAATGTTTCCTCAATATCTATTTCCCTATTGCCGAGAATCAGAAAGCTATACAAAGCCAAGACATACGAAACTACGAAGGCGGGACAAATATAAGAGACAAACCTTCTTGCCAACTTTTTATTTATTTTCCCCCCAACTTTGCTTGGAAGATAAGCAACAAATCCGGAAACAAACATAAATAACGGCATCTCGAAAGAGGCGCAAAAACGAAAGACAAGACTATCACATGTCAAATGTCATCAGATATATGTGCGCCAATACAACAATAAGTATCGTGAAGCCCTTCATCCTATCTATATAATTGATACGATTTTCCATAAAAAACTTTTTTATTGCTTACCCAAGATTCTTTCCAAATGGAACACTTTCAATATTTGCTCCAACATTGGAGGAAAGAACAGGCATGATACCCCCATGACAACAACAAGCCAAAAGTTTGAGTGCCAAAGTTTTCCAAATATTATCAAGCATAGCGTTAGCATCAACCAATGAGAAATGTAATACACCATAGAATGCCTACCTATGTATTGTAAAACAGGAAAATTAGGTATATACTTAAAAATATTATTGAAGAGAATACATCCCGCTATCGAAAAAACAAGAGACAAGACATATACACCTTCAGGATTCAAAACATTTGCTGCAAAGATTAAATGAGAAGGACAATATATCATAACAGAAAGATATGCTATTAATGCAATACTCACATATCGTTTGGTGAATTGATTATCCTTCCACAAATAGCCTAAAGCATACACTGCTATAGCCAAAGGAATATTAACCATGTAAGTAGGACTATTATATCCTAACAGGTACATTATTATAGCCCAAATCAATCCACCAAACACCATCCAATATGCAGATAACTTTTTCTGAAATAGATAATTAAATATCAACTGAGTCCAAAACAAGGTAAAAAGAAACCACAAAGGACGATTTCCTTCAAGTCCGCCTGTAAACAGCAGTTCTTTGAAAGGAGTTAAAAAATAATGTTTCCAATTGTAATCTCCATCTGTCATCAAGTTAACACAATTGATAAGATGTCCTGCTACTCCAAATGCTAACCACGGAACAAGTAATTTATGCCCCCCCGAAACTAACAATTGCTTGGTCGGTTTTGGCTTATAAAACATGCCAGACTTATAAAAAAACCAAAACATAAAAAACTGTAATGGTTCCAACCAAACATTATCCACAGAAATACCAATATTTGCCCTCAATATTATATGATTCAACATCATATAGCATATCAGCAATCCTGCAACACCATCAAGATATTCTATACGAACCTTCATCTTTTCTTGTATTCATCTACAACTTGGCGTAAAGCATCAATATATCCTCTGCCATGCGTCATATCAGGCTCCATATAGTTACCCTCTGCCCACTCATTCCAGGATTTCAACATCAGAATCTGATGCTCTTCCTTCTTTTCCTTGATAGCTTCCATTGCCATACGAACATGTTTGGCAAAGTTTTCAGGAGTGGAGTTAATATAAATATTCGTTTTTCTGCCTCCACGAGGAGAATGATCCCATTGAGGAACTATTTGTGGTATTACATTTTCATCTTTATCTATCTCTCCGATAAGTTCCTTATAATGCTTTCCATAATCATAAACATGAGTTGGACGATTCAAGAGGATACCCTGCAAGTGCTTAAATACTTTGTGCTTAAATGTATTTCTATTTTGCTTTGCATGCCCCAATATATCACAATAACATACTGCATCATACCCTTTTTGAAGCATCACCTCCTTTTGAATACTATTGTCACTCACATTTGCGACAAGATAGATTCCAGGGAAACCGGCCTCAACACTCATTTTCTTAAAACAATCTACATACTCCTGCGGAAGAGCTATTGGATCAAAGATAAAGAGATAAGGTTTACCATCTACTTTAACATAACGCTCATCTTTAAAAGCTTTAAGCAGTAACTCAAAATGCGCCTTAGCATCCTCAATACCAGGATAGGTTTGCTCCATTAATACAGCTTTAGAGTCACATCCAGCCGTACAACCTACAGCTCTCCATGTATGATTGGCCCATGCCAAGCAGAAAGGAAAATCAGGCTTACCTGACTCTAAGACCTCATGGAACACATCTGCCAAGAGTCTTCTGCCATTACCAAACCAGTAATGCCAGTAACAGAAAGCTGTCACACCTGCCTCACGAGCCATTTGTGCCTGCTGTTCTCGGATAAGTGGTAAACGAAGATCATAATAACCTAACTCTGTTGGTACACGTGGTTCATCATGACCACGAAACAAAGGCTTTGCTTTGCCTACATTTGTCCACTCTGTAAAACCTTTCCCCCACCACTCATCATTCTCTGGGAATGGATGAAACTGAGGTAAATATAATGCTAAAATTTTGGGATTCATACTATTTATTTCTTATTTTAATTATTACTGTCGGAATTATCAGGCAAGCAAGTATCATCATAACAAAAACAGATATTCCTTGACAATGAAAACCGCTTACCATTATTAAAGTACATATATTCAAAATAATCCAATGCATCACATAATAGGTCGTTGAATGTAGACCTATGAATTGTAAGATTCACAATAAGGCAATATTATTATAATAATATTACCAAGGATAACCAGGACTTAAGAATTCATACTTCTTTATTTTTCTAAAATATACATTTAAACAAAAACGCCAAGGGCGTAAAAATTTATTTTTGATGATTTCCCCAAAAGGTCTATCTTCAAGTTTCGTACGCCTAGCTTGAATAGGATATTCATACAACTTATCCCATGATTTTATATCAGAACGATCAATAACTTGAGTTTCTTTCCACGATAATTCTATATGAGGGATTAATTTAACCAAAACAGAAAATGAACTTTGGTCATGACGATGTTCTTTAAAACCTTCTTTATTTGGCACTGATGACCTTTTATCCGTTTCAAGTTCTAACTCTCTCATATTGACCAAAGCCCAATCATTAACCAATTTTGTTGTATCTATAGTTTTTTTTAGAAAAAAAACACCTCTAATTAAAGTTTCTTGTGCAAGTTATTTTTATACATTACTGAAAACTTGACTTACAATCTTTATTTATTATAGTTGTAGCCCATTTAAAATCTTATCACAAAATTCACGTACACACCCATATCCACCTCTTCTCTGCATAATCTCTATATAAGGAATGTTTTTCACTGCAGAAGAAGCATCTGATGGGCAAGCGGCAAAACCAACAGCAGACAAAAGCTGTAGGCAATTAACATCATCACCTATATACGCAACATTAGCCAAAGATATGCCCATCTTTTCAACAATTCCATTAACGGTATCTAATTTTCCGCCATTGGCTTTACCTTGGCAAAAATAATCAAGATGTAATTTGTCTGCTCTTCTTTGGTTTAGTTTTCTATCTTCACTCGTGATAATACCGATTTTGATACCTTTACTCTGAAGCATATTCATGCCCATTCCATCACGAGTATTGAATTTTTTAAGTTCATCTCCATTTTCACTATAATACATTCCTCCATCTGTCAATGTTCCGTCAACATCAGAAAGAAACAATTTTACCTCCTTATAGTCTTTTGGATGATTCTTTGCCAATACATGACGGCACATCATTTCTTCCAATACAATCCAATCGTCAGGTTCGTCAATTTCTGTTGCGGTATATTCAGGCATTTCATAGATACCAATTTTACCGCTTAAACGATTTTTATTTCCCTTAACATTTGCTACAGCATTAATGTAAAAGGCACCGTTCTCCATTAGCATACCCTTAAAATTCTGACGACGTGGACGGTTTCTATAATCATAATTCATAGAAGTTCCGTCTTCATTCCAAAAGAAACGATAATTTCGAACACAAGTAATAATACTGTCATATTCTCCCTTGTGAAACATTTGTAATGCCTCTGTAAAATGTATGGTTTCTGTCAATGGAGAAGTAGCTTGTACTAACATGAATATATCGGTATCAGCCAATTGAGCATAACGTATATACTCCAACATAACACTTTCTGTTGACGCGGTATCACAAGCATTCTCGGCAGAACGTCTGTAAAGAACAGTTTTCTGATACTTCTGTTTTTCCACTGTATTCCAAATGTCATCGGAATCTGTTGCTACAACAATCTCATCAACCAGTGGACATCTCTCAAGTGCTTCAATGTTCCAACAAACCAAGGGCTTGCCACAAAATGGCTTTATGTTCTTTAGTGGTATAGACTTGCTGCCACCTCGAACAGGAATAAAAGCTATTGTTTTCATTTGTCAATTACCATTTTACCTGATTCTTTTTCAACTTATTTCGCTGCACTTTCTCTATATCAAGAATTTCTTCTTTCTTATAGCACAGTGCTTTGGCAACAGCACGACAATCACGAGCCAACTTTCGCACACCATCTGGTTCCAAAGAAGCAGCATGGTCTGTTCCCTTCCAAGTTCTATCGAGTGTATAGTGGCGTTCTATCCACTCTGCACCTAAGGCAACAGCCGCGCTATCAACAGCTATACCGAGATGATGACCAGAGAACCCTATAGCCTTCACTCTATCTGCGTACAACTCACGCAAACGGGTTATCTCTAACAAGCAAATATCCTCAAAAGGTACTGGATATCCAGATGTACAATCATAGATAACCAAATCCTTGTTACGGCCTTTTCCCTCGAAAAATTTTATGATTTGTTCTTCCTCATTTCTCGATGTCATGCCAAAAGAAAGGTGAATTTCACCACCAAACTCATCACAGAGATAAGAGAGTAGTGGTTTGTTGAGGTTGCAAGCGGAAGGCACTTTGATTAAGTTCGGATGAAGAGTACATATATCCTTTGCTGATGTTAAGTCCCAAACCGAGGTTGAATATTCAACACCGAACTCGTTACACCACTCTTGAAGTTGTTTGTGCTGGTCAAGAGTAAATTCCAAGAACTCACGATGTTCTCCATAGGTCTTACCATAAGAATTCTCAGGATGTGGATGTGGTGCATTGTACTCTTCTGGAGTCAGAAGTTCTTTATTACAACGTTTTTGAAACTTAACGACATCAACCTTGCAATAAGTTGCAGCCGTCATAATCATTTCTCTTGCGATTGCCATATCACCTTTGTGATTGCAACCGATTTCTGCAATAATTTTTGGAGCTTTCATATTCTTATATTTATTTATGAATCATATTTTTAATGACACCTATGGTATCATACAAACTCTTCATTTTAAATACATAAGCAAGACCTGTGTAAAGAGCCATACCTACAAAAATGCCAGCAAGAAGTTGTATCCAATCTATTGAAAACAGTCTAATTGTAAATAATACAGCAATATACATTATTGCAGACAAACAGACTGAAGGAAACAAATCCTTTAACTGATTTAAAATCGATAATCCTAATAATTTACTTACATAATAAAAATTAATCAACAATATAACTACTGAAGATATAACACTAAACCAGCACATAGGAATAATACCAAATGGCAATGAACCAAAAAGGACAAGAAGAGACAACACCTTTCCTACAACACTTATCTTCAAAGACAAGTCACTTCTTCCCATAGCCTGGATTAGATTAATATTCAATGATTGGATAGGCATAAAGACAAACATAAAGCATATAATCTGCAATATCTGAGCACACAACTCCCATTTTGTTCCAATTGTAAAAAAGATCAAAGGCAGAGAAACTGCAGACAAGCCAAACATCAGCGGAAATACAATAAATGCTGATGTCTTTATCATTTTGCGATAAACAGACCGTAAACGTTCTATATCATCTTGAATTTTGGACAAAGAAGCAAATGACACATTATTCAATATACCTACTATATTTGTTGATGGCATAGTTGCCCAATTTTGTGCTCTGGTATAATGTCCCAATGTTGCAGGAGAATAAACTTTACCTATAACTATACTATACACATTGCCATAAATAGTATCTATAATGCGTGTTAGAAGCAACTTACTGCTAAATCCAAACATTTCGTGGAACGATTTCCAAGAATATATCCAAGAAGGATGCCAACGATTTAGAAGCCAGCAGAGCACAGTCCCTAAACATGTTGCTATCAAACTCTGACCAACCAAAGCCCAAACGCCATAGCCCATAAAGGCCATTGCCAATCCCAATGCTCCAGAGACAAGAGTATGAGTAATGGAAATCATGGCTTGTTTTTTAAACTGCATGTTGTAATTCATCATAGCAACAAGTACTGTGCTCAATGAACTGATAGGAATTGTAAGAGCCAGTACTCTTAGCAAGGACGTCAATATGGGTTTGCTATAAAAGTCTGCAACCCAAGGTGCAATACAGAATACTATAAAATAACAAATAATACCCACAACTATATTAAAATAAAAAGCTGTGGACAAATCAACCTGTGTTCTATCTTGCTTTCTTACTAATGCTAACGAAAAGCCTGATTCGGCAAAGGTGTTAGACAACTGGATGAATATCGCCAACAAACCTACAGTTCCATAGTCATCTGGTGAAAGAAGGCGAGCCATGAAAAGCATCAGTAAAAACTGAATGCCTTTCATCGACAAGTTGTGTATTGTATTCCAAAGGAGTCCTTTACTTACTTTTTGTTTTAAATTATCTTGTTCCATTTATTATTTCTCATCTTATTCTACCGTTACACTCTTTGCCAGATTACTTGGCATATCCACATCCAATCCCTTATCTACTGCCACATAATAAGCAAGTATCTGGAGGGGTAATACACTCAATAATGGCACAAGTGCATTGAGAGTGGAATCTCAAGTACTGAATCGGCAATCTTCTTCTCTTGCTCATATCCCTCTGTTACCACTGCCAAATGCGACCGTTGCGAGACTTTACTTTCTGCATATTGCTGATGATCTTCTAACTGCCAAAATAGGGGTTGAATGCTTATAAGCTAAGCCGATTTTATTATCTCTCTTATCCATGGTTATTCTGGCATTGCAGTTGTATACTCCTCACGTTCGCCATGATGAAGGAAATTTGCTTTATTTCTATGCGTAGAGAAAATCTTACAACCTATTTGCTTTAATGCATTGATGGTACATTGATTCAAATAGTGTCCTTGTTTTTCTGTAGAAATGTAAGCCTCCTTGGGATGCAAAAACAAAATAGTCTTACTATCAAGATTATGTTTGCTGCCATGATGAGGAACTTTTAGCCAATATATATCTTTGATGGCTTTCTTATGGCATTGTGGTATATTTGCCAATGCTTCAACCCCTGCATCTCCCATAAATAAGTATTTCTTTCCTATTTCTGGCTCAAACATGAAAATTAAACTACTTTGATTATGAACTGAAGAGTCATCAGTAGCATCGTCCAATGCTTTGCTCAAACACGATTCAGTCGGTCTAAAAGCTTCATCATCATCTTTGGCATCATACGAATAACCTTTCAGATTGTCAAATCTCATATTCGGTGCAAGTTTCTCAAAATAGCCCAAAGTTGGACCAATAATAGTAAGACCTAAAAAATCTCTTTCCTTACTTGGTTTTGCAACAATTATCCCTGTTACCTTATCCTTATAAAAAATAGGTTGAGCAAACTTATCCGATATTGAAATTCTTAGGGATTCTATCAAATCCAAAAGATTACTTTCACCTTGGTCAAATAATCTTGCGACTCTATTTGCTAACGTGGTTTCCTTAATTTCGTTTTGCACTTGAGTTACTTTGACATGATTCTGAGGATTATTCAACCAAAATTGTTTAATAGGTATAGCATCATCTTCTGCATCCTTGATTTTCTCCAACATCTTAACAAAGCCCCCGAAATGATCAGCATCGGGGTGTGTTACAATTGCCAAGTCTATTATAGGATTAGAATAATACTTCCTAATATGATTGATGATATTCTGTCCGTCTTTATAATTGCCGGCATCAACAAGAATCAATTTGTTACAGCCTTTGCTATCAGTATAATAGATAATGAAACAATCGGCAGCACCAACAGAAAGCATTTCAATATGATAATCCACAATCCTTAAAGGTTGTGGCTGTTTAAGTTTAAAATCTTGCATTTTACCAATTATATTCTGAATTTCCTATATATGCATTAAACAATGCACGAGCATAACTATATCCTTTGCTTTTCAAACTTACAAAAACAATAATGCCTAAAAGTACTTGAAAAGCAAGAGCGATTAGTGTAATTTGCCAATTATCAACTACATCAAATATATTCAAAAATAAAATTATCAGTAAGAAGGATGTGGAATAAACTGCTCCGCCCAGATAATTTCGGCAAAATCCAAAATCAATATTGTATTGAAGGAGATTCGGGTTATTCCTTGTCACCTCACGAATTTTTCCAACCCCATCAACTATAGTTTTCTTTGCTTCCAACAAATTGTTTTGCTCTTTAGCTTCGCTCAACAGCTTTATGCCAAAGTCTTCCTTTAATTTCGCCGCTATAGTTTTTATCATGTTTGCTGACATTCGTTTCTTATCAGACCATAATAAAAGTTTAGTAGTTGGCATTTCCGTTTCATCTTCCTTAAAGATGGGAAACTGGAAAAACATTTTTGAAGCATCCCTAAATAATTGACGTGCAAAATAACCAATTGCACCATAAACAACTCCAACTGGTACAAATATTCCAATTAGCGAAAGAACAGTTCCAAAACAATCTTGGAATTGGCTGAACCAAGAAGATAAAATTTGCGTTGTAACAATTGCTGGTATCAACATCGAAATTATCGCGGGATATTTCCGAGCGTAAGTTTCATAGTCCTTCATATTTTATCGTTTACATAATTGCTTTTATATATATTCCATCTGTACCCATAATTAGTTGCACAAATGGTAAATCTTCATCTCTCATTTGCTCACTCATTTTAGCAAATTGCTCTTTATCTAAAGAACTTGGTGAACAACTTGCATTTGGATGAGAGTGCCATTCTCCTAAATACCTTACCTGATGATACGTCCTTTTGGAAATTTGTTCCAATACATTCAACATACCATTACAGCCTCTTTCGAAATAATTGTAAGAACATTTACTATCTGATGGAGCATAGTGTTGATAAAAAACGTATATATTTTTTGCGTCCTTATCATAGCAGCCAAAGAGACAACCTCCAGTTTCTTTAGTCAAATCTGCTTTACGCAGTGTGCTAATTTCATCAATTAGTTGTGTGGAACAATAAACGGATACATTATCAATAATCTGTCTATCCCATGAAAGGATTTTCATGCCAATCTTAGAGATTGTGCTGTTCTCTTTATCTACTCTCCAAATACTTAACTGACAATCTGATTGTTGTGTCGTTTTTTGTATCTGTTGAGATGCGACAGATGCAAGCATTCCAATATTATCATAGTCCAAAACATTTGATTCAGATCTACAGCTGAAGTCATTTGTTCTTCTCAAATCTGCAGTGTCGAGATGGTTAGACAAAATGTCAGATGTAATCAAATTATATTGATAGCTCATCTCTAACAAATCAAGCCGCTGCTCTCCATTCATATCCTCCATCATATAAACCAAATCATTGCCTTTAGGATTAAGGAACAATGTACATTTTCTTTTACCCACATACTTGGAAGATAATGCAAGCTTTCGTTCTACACCTATTGAAGTACTGGCATCAACGACCAAATCCGTATTGCTGAATGCCATTTTTTCTTCATGAGGCTTCAGACTCATTGCGTTTTTATCAATAGAGAAAATCTTAGTACCAGAAATTCCATCAAAGTGGTCTTTTATACAAGAGGCTTTAGACTTCATAATGTCTCTTGGTTGTAGTATATGCCGACTGATATTATGCGAGCAATAAACATCGAAGTCAACAATACATATGCTATCGGATATACCCTCACGCACAAAATGATCAATGATGTTAGAGCCTAAAGTGCCTGTACCAATAAAAGTAACTTGTGAGTATAATGTCGTTTTACCATTTTGCGAGACGTTCACTTCTTTACAAGGGTTTTCCAATAGCATTTCTACCTTTATTGGCAAGGATTTTAACCATGCTTTAAATGTATTCTTGTCACATGCACGTCTTCTGTAATTCTCTATATCATGAATGCTTTTCCCTAATTTTACAATGGCAAGGTCTATCCTATCTGTAGAGGCAGAAGTTAGATTCTTCCGTTGAATAGCCAACATCAATAATAAACTTCTCTCGGATTTACCATCCGTCTTTCTTGCAAAATCGAGTATCGTTTCTATTACAGACTTGCCATCAATCGTTTCCAATACATTTAACTCACCTATATTCTTAGGTAAAAATGCCAAGTTTTTTGAAATTGTAGGTTTTAAGACGATCATGCATATATCGCAATTTGCTTGTGACTTGCCAACAAATTCTAAGGTATAAGTGTGTTCTGTCCTCTTTTTATATGCGCCATAAGGTGTAATGCTTGAGAAACTATTGACCATTCCACAAAAATCATGGTATTGGAAAAATACTTCCAAAGGCCGATCTTTCTCATGCAATTCTCCTATGCTATTCAAATTAAACCACCTGATAATGCTATTGATAAAATCAAAAGCATTGAATTGAGGACGAATATCCGAAAACTGCACATCAGAGACACATATTGATACAGGACGAGCATGTTCCCTTATATTAGAATGTGGAAGTCCTATGGGAAAGTCTTTTCGTATAGCATATACTTCCGGCAATTCCAAATCTTCTTTCAGACAGCGTATAGCGATGTCTTCACTCGTCAAAATGGGGAAATCAGGTTCGTCTGGAATGTTCAAATGGGATAACCTAAGAATAATTACTTCACTTGAATCTGATTTACGTTGACAGGAGAGTATATCCACTTGCTCATGACGCATTGCAGCCCTGTATATGGATATAGCCCTCGGAAGACGCAAATGAATTCCTTGGATTTTACAGCCTTCAACTATTTTATAGCCCCTTCCCATTTCCATTTGTTAGTTTTCTCCTGCTCTTGGAGCAGGACGTGTAACTACAGATTCACCTGCTGTTGAAGCTTGATAAATCTTGTTTTTACCATGTTTGTCTATGTAAAAAACGATAGGCTGAGGAATCTTCCCTTGCACACGATCGATGGCAGTGTTAAAGAAATTATCTTTATTTTTCAACCTTTTCATATATTCTGTTCTCGCTTGATAACATGGAGGATTCTTGTCATCATCAAGTATCTTTTTAGAAGATGCTATGACACATGACTTCATACCTATCTGCTTCTCCATAATAGTATCAGCAGATGGTAATACTTCATCCTTGTTTTCTGAATCGTTGAAAAAAGTCCAAGAACAATGATGTGGCGACATAAATATATTCCACTTTAGATTTTCATCATCTGTATTGTTGTCTATAATATGTTGCCATATTTCATGTTCGGCATCACCTCCCATCAATAATTTGCATACGGTTTGAATTTCACCAATATCATTTTTTACTTTAAAGCGATATTGGACAACAATAGAAGTGGCGTTCTTATCGTCTTCAGCTTTACTTTTGTCCACATCCTCCTTGAATGGTGCATGAATAAACATTTCAAGCCAAGTCATATCTTGTCCATCAATAGTTGTTACAAGCGTACCAGGAACATATCCATATCGAACATCAAAAGTTGCTTGTTTGTTGTAACCAACAATTCTCAAGAAATTTCCATAGCTTCCAACGAAATTCTTATTATCATCATACAGATGTCTACGACGTTTTGCCTCTTGGCGAATCGTTTCTGCAGAATCTGCTAATTCATTGCCAATTCCACGTGGTGTTACCCATAACTCACCTATGATTATCTCATTTGCATTTTTCTTTGAATCATACTCATCTGGATTTCCATGATAAAAGTTTCCTTCAAATCCTTTACAATGGTCATCGTGTGGATGGGTGCTTACAAATAAATCCACATATGGATAACCATTACTATCTGTACCAAGTTCTTTCAATAAATCTTTTTTGACATCATAACGGATTTGATTTCCTTCTTCATCGTTTAAATTATCAAACAACTGACAATCTACGATGATAGTCATGCCATTGCTCAGCTTAATAAGTGTGCAATCAGCATTCTCTACGGGATAAAACTTTATTAGATGTTTCATATTTTGCAATTACTTATTGTTACTAAATCAATTATTATATCACCTCGCTCACACTCACCTCATCCATAATCTTGCGCCACAATTCCTTGGTCATGGCAATGATGGATAATATAATGAAACTGTAATATTGCTATTTAGAACAGATATTCGTAATGCGACAATATCTCCTGATAGTCATTTTCGTATCTGGTCTTGTCGTTAGGACTGATATGAGGACTTTTGATAATCTGTTCCATTTCTTGGAGTACCTTGCCTCCTTCACACATGATGGGGTCAAGGTGCTCCTTGAACTGTTCTACAAAGGGCGCATAGTAGTAGTTTATCTCCTCGATGATAAAGGAAAAGATGTTCCATGTATCATTGATATTGATACGGTTATGCGCCAACTCGTCCAAAGCGTATTTCCTCAGATAATCGATGTTTTCTGCTTGCAATGCCACTTCCTTGTCGTCTTTTACAGGATGGAAATAGCGGTCTATCAGCACTTGTCGCTCTTGCAGGTTGCGTTGATAAAAGATGTTCTCATGGGTGATTGAGGTTTTGCTTTGCTCCACTTCCTCAAAGTGCTCGGCATGAACACCGCTGATTGCTACACTCATTCCGCCGATGTCCATCACCAGACGGCGATCTCGGTCAATACGAATGATGTAGCCTTCCAATCCAGCCATCTCACCTGTGGTGATACGGAGGAGAATGCGGTTGCGAGCATAATAATGATAAGGGTGGAGAAGGAAACGGATGCGCTCAGGAGAGGTTTCCGTGACACGCATGAATGGTTGCATCTGTGAGTCGGGTATCTCTGCTACCTTGCCTGTGCTACAATTCTTACACAGACGGGCGTGAGAGAAGTGCTTATCGAGATAGGCTTGTATTTCTTCGGGAAAACCTTGGAAGAAGACAAGTCCGCTGACGGTCGGAACTTCTTGATGTTGAACCTTTTGCTTGCCCAATTTCTTGAAATAACGCACAGTCTTATGCACAAAAAAGGTTATCTTGTCCGTCTCCAACTGTCCTCCATCTTCTTCACTTTGCTGTTGTGAACAAAGACGTAAGACCATGTTGTTCCGTTCGATTGACGACACTTCTTTATCGCAGAACCAGTCTTTGCGTCTGGCTCTGTAA
>ERZ780033.197-NODE-197-length-23755-cov-7.22426_pt1 | contig 23755 bp, 19 predicted proteins | sample MGYA00511024_ERZ780033 | MGnify/ENA primary metagenome ERZ780033 (study PRJEB29588, sample SAMEA2157043) | human gut metagenome | biome: human gut; feature: human-associated habitat; material: faeces | place: Denmark | collected 2008/2010 ... | reverse complement strand
TATTTATTTGGAACTTGTTTTCATTTTATATATGTCTTTATGATTATTGGAAATATTCTAAACCAATTAGCAGAAAAAGGATTTGAAGTTGAATCTATGATAGGTACAAGTACATCTTCATACGGAAAAATTATGTTTCTATTATCAAAGGGGAAAAACTCCAATTCAACTGCGATTCAACATATTTCTACTGATGATGAAGAAGAAGCACGCGAAGTGGCAAGGTACAATCTACAGGGAATACCAGTCAATAAAGATGAAAGGGGAATCCAAATTGTAGTGTATTCTAACTATACTACAAAAACTATCATAGTAGAATAATTCCTTTCTAACAACTCAATTACCCCACTACAAATTGAACAAAAGTGGGGCTAATTGAATCATTTCCAATTGTACCATTTGCCTTCATGGAGAATTTTATCAGCAAACCTTGAAGGGATTTCAACCATTTACTTTACTGCATGTCCTGAAGGTTCTGCTGTTAACAAGCAATAGGAGACGGATAACCATCCGAAAATCTCCGTTGAGTATATATATTATTTGCAGCCAGGTAACTAAAAAGAGCATAAAACACTTGTCCAAAGCCCAGTAATCAGACTTCGGGCTTTCTTTTTTCCAAAGTAAGCCCCACTTAATCGAAAAGTTTTATCGCTGTCCGCTAATACTCTTTTGGGCATAAAGAATTAGGGCGGGATTCCTCGCATGGAATTCAGTGCTATCAGCTGCCTTGCTTCTTGAAATTCAATTCCAATATCTTTTCGACTATCGTATGCGCTTAGCTGTACTTTATCTACTCGATTCTGATATAGCCATCAACGACAGCGGCATAAAACTGGGCTACGACTACCAAAGCCACTTCTGCACAGCCTTTAAGCGAAAATATGGCGTAAGTCCTATTGAATATAGAGCCATGCAGCATGCTCAAGATGCTAAACATGAGGATATTTAGCGCGGACGTAAAGGAAAGAAATGTTATTCTGTTTCAGCCTTCGGTTAATATCATTTGCATCAGTTCCTCGTTGGCTCTGTTGTTTACCGATGCATCCTTTACCTCAGAAAGATAGTCGAGCGTGGCAGAACATTCGCCTGTTATGTCTACGCCGATTACCTTCTCGTGGGCATATATGATGCGCAGCACGGCTTGGAGTTGCATGAGAGTCATGTCTCCATTACTCCAATCGGTAATGGCATCTTGCTTTCTAAGCACATCCTTGTCTATGGAAATATAGACAGGCTCATGTATCAACTTGCCTGCCTTTGAGGGCCATGCTTGATGATGGTCGATTTCTGCTTGGCTGTAGAACATCACTTTCTTCCTTAGATGGGCCGGCACCTGGGATATCAATTCGTCAGAAGCACCAACGATAATGATATTCCTTACAAAAGTATTCTTCTCCAATACATCCGTAACCCAACCGCCACATGAAACAACACCCTTCCATTGTGGCTGCTGCATGTCAGGATGGTGGTCAAGCACAATCAGAGAGAACGGCTCTTGTAGTTTGGAAACCCAATATTCAGTAAGATAATGATAGTCGCCCGAATCAATAAAGTGAAGCGCCTTTGCAGGATACGGAGCAAGCAGCTGGCGCAGCTCTTTCCTTCCATCCTCATCACAATAGCAGTCTACACCATTAAGTTCACGACAGTCAACATGGACAATCTCCTGACTTGAGGCAAACGACTCGTAATCGTATACATCAGAGAAATTGAGGAGTATAATAGGCAGTTTCTTTTTCATAAACGCAAGAATTTTGGCAACAGTATTGCTATTGGCACAAATGACCTATAAACAGCAGTCGGTAATGGCCGCATCGTTCGTATGTCATTAAGCAAATGGAGCACAAGTCTAAACCTGTGCTCCTTATCTAATTTTTCGTAATATCCAACATGCCTGTCATTACCAGTATGACAGCACGATTCGTATTCATTATAATACCATTGGCATCTGCGCCTTCGGTGTTTCTCCCGTTCCCACGAGTTTATATCTTCGTGGGTGCGGACTTGATGATGGGCTTCTTGATGGTGATGGTTGCACTGGTGCGGATATCCTCTACCGACGCACCTATCTCCAGGGTGTATTTGCCGGCATCGGTTACCCATGCCATGCGCTTCTCGTTGAACGAGGCGAGGTCAGCCAGGGGGATTGACATTTCCACGACCTCTGTCTCTCCGGCTTTGAGCAGTCGGGTCTTGGCAAAGGCTTTCAGCTCGCGGCTGGGTTTCTCCATCGCGCCCTTGGGAGCGTTGACATAGAGCTGAACCACCTCTTTGCCATCTACGCTGCCCACATTGGTCACCGGCACGCTGACGATATAGCGGCCCTTGACAAGGCGCACCTGTGGCTTGTCATATTTGAAAGAGGTGTATGACAAACCGTAGCCGAAGGGATAAGCCACGGCCTTCTTCTGCGTATTGAAATAGCGGTAGCCCACATAGATGTCTTCCTCGTAGTTGGTGTAGCCCAGGTCTTTCTTGGCGAGCACCACCGAGTCGGGGCGCAGCAGTTCGTCCCAATTGAACTTGTAGTGCAGGGGGAAGTTCTTGGCAGATGGGTAGTCGAAGTAGTCAAGCGCAAAAGTCATCGGCAGTCTGCCCGAAGGACATACCTTGCCCGTGAGCACATCGGCCACAGCATTGCCGCCCTCTTCGCCGGGCTGCCAAGCCATGACGATGGCATCGACCTTGTCGCGCCATGACGCCACATCGATGACGCCACCCACGTTGAGCACTACAACCACAGGCTTCTTCTGCGCGTGAAAAGCCTTGCTAACCTGGTCTATCAGCGTCAGCTCAGCCTTGGTGAGCAGATAGTCTCCCTCCTTGTAGTCGCGGTCTTCGGCCTCGCCCGAGTTGCGGGCGATGGTGATGATGGCCTTGGTGCAGTCCTTGGCACGATAGCCGATGAAGGCGCTGTTGATGGCAGGCTCTTCGGGCTCACGCATACCGAAGAACCAGTTGCGGAAGGTGGGCGTATTCTGCTCGTCGAGCAGCAGATACTGGTTGTCCATATAGTGGGTGTAATAAGTATCGAGCGTAGAGTTGAGGTTTACCTTGCTGTTGTGCAGTCCCTCGACGAGGGTCACGGAGTAGGGCTTGTAGACATCAGCGGCGCCGCGTCCGTTGGCATAAAACTTATACGCGCCAAGTCCGAAGAGCGCCACCTGGTCGTCTTCCACGAGGGGCAGAGGGCGCGCCTTGGTCACCGCCTGCTTGGCAGCATCACCGGTGATGAGGGCAGGCTCGCTGTTCTTGAGCAGCACCACGCCCTCGGTGGCAGCCTCGCGTGCCAGCACGGCATGGGCTTTGAGGTCGGGAGCGAAGGTGGCTTCGACGCCACGGTAGTGGGGTGTGCGCATGATGTATCGCAGCACACGCCGCACATTGTTGTTGATTTCAGCCATCGTCAGCGTACCTTTCTTCACGCAGTCCAGGATATCCTGAACCTGCTGCGGAGTACCGCCCATGAGCAGGTCGTTGCCGGCATGTACCTGTGCGCGGGTGTCGCGTGCCTCTACCCAGTCGGTCATCACGATGCCGTTGAAGCGCCATTCCTTGCGCAGCAGGTCGGTGAGCAACTTGTGGCTGTACTGAGTGTGCAGGCCATTGATACGGTTGTATGACGACATCACAGCCCAAGGCTTGGCCTCGCGGATGGCTATCTCGAAGCCGCGAAGGTAGATTTCGCGGAGGGCGCGCTGCGACACACGGGCGTCGTTGAACATGCGCATCGTCTGCTGCGAGTTGGCGGCAAAGTGCTTGATGGTGGCGCCCACGCCCATAGACTGCAGCCCCTTGGTGGCTGCCGCTGCCATATAGCCAGACAGCAACGGGTCTTCAGAGTAGTACTCGAAGTTGCGGCCGTTGAGCGGGTTGCGATGTACATTGAGACTCGGAGCCAACAGGATGTCGCCACCGTAGGCAAGCAGTTCGTCGCCCATTGTGGCACCCACGCGCTTCACCAGGTCGGTGTTCCATGTGGCAGCCAGCAGCGTAGCCACTGGGAAGCCGGTAGAATAGTAGGCTTTGCCGTCGCCTCTCACCAGCGTGTCCATGCGCACACCCGTGGCGCCATCCATCATGATGGTGTGGGGTATGCCCAGGCGGGGTATGGCGTAGGTGGTGCCGGCTCCGTTGGCAATGATGTCCATGCCTTCAGCCGACTTGACTCCCACCAGCAGATGGGCTTTCTCTTCAAGGGTCATCGCTTTGACAATCTGGTCGATGGGCGCTTTGCCCAACTGGGGCAAGGTTTTTTGGGCGGTCATCGTCAGGCTACACGACGCCACGGCAAATAGTAGGAATATTCTTGATAATTTCATGATAATAATGATTTTCTGCAAAATTAATATAATTTCATTAGACCTCCACGCTTTTAGGGCAAAAAGTGTGAAGGTGGGCGTAAAAAAATGGATTGAGGGGCTGGTTATCGTTGGATGAATGAAAACACAAAAAGCCGTGGCGGTGGCTGTCGTGGTGTGAGTTATCTGCTGTGGTTACACTGGCATTTAGTTGGTGCGGATAACGCCTTCGGCTAAGCGCAACTCCGATAGAGTTGCTACTGCTTACACAAACCATCCGCGAGTTACGCCTACAGCTAAGCGCAACTCCTACAGCGTTGTCGAGGTGCACACCATCCACTATGGGCTAACCAAACATGGCCTTAATACGAAGCCCCATCTCAGTCTTTACCAAGGGAAAGAAGCTCGAACCAACCGCCTCAAACACAGCAAGAATAAGCTCCAGCCCCTTGAGAAGGGTTGGGGAGGTGCGACTGCTTTGGGGAGGGGCTTTGGGATAGACACAAAAAAAGGGCAGACTGTTTCTCATTACTGAGAGCAGCCTGCCCCATACTTTACTATTTACCTAATGCTTATTTGACTTCTATATGCTTAACGTCTTCCTTTTCCTCTTTCTTCTCGACCTTTGGCAGAACTACCTTGAGCACACCATCGGCAACGTTGGCCTCAATCTTATCGGCATCTACGTTGTCTGGCAGAGCGTAACTCTGACGATAGCTGGTGTAAGAGAACTCGCGGCGCAGATAGTGTTCCTTCTTGTTCTCGTCCTTCTGCTCATTCTTGTTCTCGATAGAGAGGGTAAGATAGCCGTCTTTGTCGATACTCATGTTGACTTGCTCCTTCTTCAGGCCTGGAACAGCGACTTCCATAACATACTGCTTGTTGTCTTCCTTAACGTTGACAGCCGGAGCTGTGGTTGTGGTCTGTGCCATTACGGGTGTATTGAAGAAATTGTCATCAAACCAATTGTTCAACCAATCAAAATCATTGTTTCTACGAACTAACAACATAATTATTACCTCCTAATTGTATTTTATATTCTTCTTTTATCTTGCCGGTGTGGGTCTCGTCAACCTTGCGGTTGCCTTCGGCCTTCCGGCTTTCACTGATAGTTTTGCAAGTTACATACCAACGGCAAAGAAATGACAATTTGTCAGTGCGACGGGGCGATTGTGGCAGCAATGTTGAAAATAATTGGCTTTTGCTGCCATAATCATGACAGTCAGGAGACAATATGGCATCATGGCATGGATGGCGGTGATGGCGGTAAAGACAAGGAGAGCTGCTAGCATCGCTATGAACAGGACAAAAAAAAATGAAGGCCGCAACTATTCACATAGTCGCGGCCCCCGGATTGTTGTTTTTAAACCAACGCTATATTATGAAACAACAAATTATTGCTTATAGAAGTGGAGCTCACCTACAAGTGGCTTGTTGGAATCAGCTCCATATTGAATTCCAGCGTAGGTCTGCCATGGGATAAACTTCACATACTTGCAAGTAACGGCGCCGTAGAAGTTTACACAAACCTTAGAACGTGTGTAACCATACTCGAGCACGCCGCCAGTCTGTGAAGTCCAGTTCTGACCGTCGTCGCTGGTGAGTACCTCAATTGAATAAGGACCATAAGTAGGATAGTAACCATAACGGTAAGCGATACCAATCAGTGGCTGTGGAGTGTGGAACTCACAGAGGATTGGAGCGGGACCATTATACATATTTACATAAGTATATGTAGCATCGTCGTTGAGGTCCTGGGTACAGTCCGCACCGTCGAATGTCATGGTCATTTCGTCAGTACCGATTCTGGTCTTAGACTCCAGTTCAGAAGTGCTGAAGTTCTTGAAGTTGGTAACCTTCTTGTTGACCAATACGAAGTATGCATTGTGGTCTGAAGCAACCTCAACAACAGCAGCAGACTTGATGTCGGCTACCTTCAGGGCCATAATACCCTTGCCGTTCAAGTTCTTAAGAGCATCGCTTTCAACGACTCTGAAGACAACAGGCTCAGAAGAAACCAGCTTGCCTGCAGGAATGGTAACAGTAGCCTTCTCAAAAGAGATAGCACCTGTTGACATTGCGCTATACTGATTGTCGTTATCGCTATAAACCTTGGCAGATGCAGCAGCAGCCTCAGCATCCTCGGCTACGGTAACAACAACATCGTTATCTACCGCACGGTTCAGACGAACATAGAACTCAGTAGCATCTTCGGGAAGAAGCGTGCCAACAGGAGTCTGTGCAGCGTCAATCTTTGCGGCATTGGTAGGTATCGCCACCTCATTGATATATACCTTGGGGGCATTGCTTGGCTGCTCTTCGGGGTGAAGGAGCGTGCCCACTTCGGGCTCGCCCTGACATGCCGTGAAGAGGGGCAAAGCGGCTATCAGCGCAACGGCTGACTTAATTATCATTGATTTCATAATCTTCTTACGTTTTTACAGTTTATTATTTACCATCAATACGTACATCCTGAATCCATACAGGAGTTGAGTTGTCCTTGGTTGTAGCATCGTTGCCGTTGCCAGACCAGTCCTTGAACTGGTTACCCTGACCCTCGTTGAACTTGTAGTAGAAGATGAAGCCTGGAGTGGCGGGGTCACAAGAGTACATATTGTTCTGAATCTCCTTCTGTGAGCGTGCCTTCTTCCACAGACGAACCTCGCTGTAGAAAGAGTTACCTCTGTTGTAGGAAGAGTTAGAGCTGATAGATACAGAAGAAACGCGGGTCTCCTTGCCAGGCATGTCCATAGAGTTGTCGAGCTGACCGTTGACATAGAGATACAACTTGGCACCAGTGCATACGTATGCGATGTGATACCATGTGTTGGCGTTGAAGAGCGTCAAGCTGTTCATCTGAGTACCCTGGGTCTTGATCTGCAGACGGTTACCCTCGATAGGAGCGTCACCGAAGCGAACGTAAACCTCATCGGGACCGGTGCTGTAGATGGCCTGGTTGTTGTACTGACCGATTTGTGTACCGAGAATATCCTTCTTGATATTCATCTCCATAGTCCACTCAGTAGTGGTATAAGTCTCCTTGAGGTCCTGGCCAATGTAGGAATTTACGTTGAACTGGACAACAGGCTGGATAACTACCTGGTCAAGAACGAATACCATAACGCTACCAGACTTGAGGACATTGGCGTTGCCGCTAACCTTCTCAAGACGGAAGGCGAGCGCATACTTCTTACCACTATTCTTGAGCTCATCGTTGTAAGGATTGATGGTCAGTGTAGCGGGGTTAGATACAGAAGTACCGGGCTCAATGGTCACCTCATTGGCAGAGAGTGAGAAAGAACCTTCGGGCAGAGCAGTATAAGAAGTCTCGTTCTTGGAGTTGAACTGCTCGAGAGCCTGAGCATCGTACACCAGCTTGAAGCTGCTTGCCTCGGTAGCCTTTTCAGACAGACGTACGTTGATGTCTGTAGAGACAAACTCGTTGCCGACAGTAAGTTTCTGCGAAGAATTGGCATTAGTCGCTGTCTGCAGGATGTATGCCTGATTGGTGAGCTGGTCGTATTCGGCATTCTCACAACCTGTGAGGGCTACGGCGCCGAGAAGGATGCCACCATATATGAATTTTGAAATCTTTTTCATTATTGCAGTTATTATGAAATTAAATACTACTTAATCGCGGGATTCATAATCTGGATACCCTTACGCAGAGCGGGATAAGAAGGCTGCTTGCCTGCCATATACTCATACTCCATGTGATAAGTACCGATACCACCCTTCTGGACTTTCTTGCCATTGATGATGGGCTGCCAGCGGGCCATACCCTCAAGACTCATCATCTCGTTGCCATTGCGGTCAGTAAATGATACGCCACCAGCAAGAGCAAAGTTCTCGAAGTTCTCGGTAACGATGTACTTCTTGGCAACCTCTTCGGGCTCGAGTACGCCATTAAAGTTCATGATAGTACCCTGGAGACGACCATCGAGGTTAGCGTCACCGGTACATTGGTAAGCCTGAACGATGAAGTAGTTGAAGCAAGGACCGAGCTCTGAATTGATAGTCTGAGGCTCACCGTCGATGACGAGCATCTTGTCTGTACCAGACTTCGGACCAAGACGGCGGCTGAGAGCCTCTACGAATACCTTCTCGGCAGCGGGTACACCAGAGATGTTACCACGATGACCGTAGTTAGGCTCATAGTCATAGTCGAAACCATCGTAGCCATACTTGTCGATAGTATCACAGATGGCATTGGCATACTTCACGATAGCCTCGTCGCCTTCACCCCAGAATGTAGTGGCATCCTCGCCCTCGGGAGTGAGCTGGTCGCCCACGTTCTGCACGATGAAACATACGAGAGCACGTGTACCCTTTACAGTCTGTACATATTCGAGGTCAGCCTTGCGCTCGGGTGTGAGGTTACGCCAGTTACCCCATATTGAAACGAAGTCTACGCTGTCGGGGAGACCGCGGAGCGAGTTTTCGAGAGAAGCACCGGCACCTACCCAGTTACCAAACCATCCGAAGGCTACGGAGTGGTCGCTCTTCTTATATGCTCTCAGAGCCTCATAGTACTCTGGAGTGCGCGCAGGGTCGGTGAGATTGACGGGATTCTTTGTCTCGACATCTGTGTCACAGGCAGCAAACATAAAGGCAACTACCGACACGAGCAGCATTTTGAATATATTTTTCATTGCTTTTGTCAATTTATTAGTTGATAATATAGTGATTACTTCTGCCACCACATCTTGGTAGCATAGTCATCGGCACCACCGAGGAGCTGAACAGCCTTCTGATAGTTTACAGGGTTGTTGGTAGGCTCAGTGTAGTCGAAAGGAATACGGTTGGGCACCTCGATGCTGTAAGAAGTAGTCTGGGCTACAGGGAATACCTTAGGATAGCCTGTACGACGGATCTCACACCATCCCTCCTGACCGTCGGGGAAGAGGGCAATCCACTTCTGAACGATAAGGCGCTCAAGTTTCTCGGCAGCCGAAGCGCTTTCATCCCACTTGATGGTGATGGTTGTCATCTTGCCATGCGAACCACCGTAACCATCGGTAGCATCCTTATAGTCGGCAGGAGTACTTGTGTTGTCGTCGAGGTAAGAATCTACGTTCTTGGCACCCCACTGCTCGAAAGAGAGCTTGATGGCCTGATTGTAGAGAGACTCTACGCTGCCACCCATACCTGACCAGTTGGCCAGAGCACCTTCTGCACGGCAGAATGTCATTTCAGCTGCTGTGAGCCATACGCCACGAGAGTCCTTCTCGATGTTGGCTGCAGAGTAGAGACCACCGGCAACAGATTTATTACCAATGTTGGCACCGGCACGACAACCGATGATGGCGCGGTCGCCCTCGGTAGTTGTAGCGCGGAAGTACTTGCTGATACGTGGGTCACCATAACCGTTCATATAGCTCTCGATGTCGGCACATGCGCGGCTGTCGCCCCACTCTACAGAAGTCTTCCACTGACCGTTGGGGTTGTAGTTGATGGCGCAGTTGTCGTCGTTAGAGGTGATGACACCAGCGGCAACAGCTTCCTCACCTACCTTCTTGGCATAGTCGGGAGCCACGAAGCGCATACGGATGGCCATACGCAGTTTGAGAGAGTTGGCAAATTTCACCCACTTGGTGAAGTCGCCACCATAGACCTGGTCGGCGTCCTTGAACTGTACGAGGCTACCACCGTTGGCGGCGATCATACCGTTGATTACACCGAGAGCGTGGTCAAGGTCAGCCACGAGAGTCTTGTAGATGGTCTCCTGTGAAGAGTAGGCATTGGGATCTTCCTCAGCACCGATTGGCAGAGGACCATACATATCGGTAAGACGGAGGAAAGACTGTGCGCGCAAGATCAGAGCCCATGCGTAAGGCAGACTCTCCTTGGTAGAGAGACGGGCGATCTCATTGAAAGCCGAAACGGTCTTCTTCATACTGTCGGCGAATGGATAGCGTACCCATCCTACAGGAGCATTCATCTTGGCGAAGTTGCTACCAGCAAAACCGTTGTTGGCATAAGTCATGAAGCGGCCGAGGTAGTTACCGATAAGGTCTTGGTTCATCTGATAGGTATTCTCCTGCTCGGGGAAAGCCTCAGTCTCCATCTGAACCATGAAAGAACCGGTGCTATAGTTATCGCGGTTGATTTCTTCATTGTTGAGGGCACCACCGGGACGGTTGGCGTCTTCGAAGCCATCAGTACATGAAGCTGCGAGGCCCATTACTGCCACTGATGCAACAGCGAAGGTTATTGTCTTTATAATAGTTTTCATTTTGAAAGTCATTTAATGTAATTAGAACTTCAGTTTAACATTGAAACCTAACGAACGGAGACTTGGCTGCATGAAGTAGTCGAGAGCCTGGTAGAAGGTACCGGTAGAAGCTGTTGACTCGGGATCGAAAGGAGCCTTGCAGTAAATCATCCAGGGGTTGTTGGCTGTAAGACCGAGAGAGAGGTCGAGGCCAGCAAGCCACTTCTTGGGAACATCGTAACTGATGTGGGCTTCCTGCAGACGTACGTTAGTAGCACTGTAGGTATATTCAGACCAGATGGGGTTGTCACCACCTACTACAGCATAGTAGTTTTCAGCAGGTACGAGACCTGTATTGACTGGGATACCTCCATTCTCACGGGCTGCGGCAGAAGCCTTAGACACACCGTAGTAGTCCATGATGGCCTGGGTCTGGCTCATTACGATACCACCGAGACGGGCAGTAAGGAGGAAGCCGAGGTTGATACCCTTCCAAGAGAATTCGTTAGAGAAACCGATGTTGCCTTTGGGCAATACGCTACCCAGATACTTGGGGTTAGAGAGAGTCTTGCGGATTACGTTGCCGCTGGCGTCGAGAGCGATGTTGCCTTCGCTGTCACGAGCAAAGTCGGTATAGCTGTACACGTCACCCATGGTACCACCCTTCTTCAGGATTACACCCACGCCGTTAAGACCGGTTGTGCTGATGGTCTCCTCAGGATTGGCGAGCAGGTCGATAATCTTGTTGCGGTTCATACTGTAGGTAAGAGAGCTGCTCCAAGAGAGCTTGCCAAACTGGTGGTTGTAACCGATAGAAAGCTCAAGACCGCGGTTGCGTACGTTACCGGTCTGTACATACTCGCTACCATAACCCTCAGATACTGTGATAGGACGGAGGAAGGTCTGCTTGCGGGTGTTAGACTGATAGAATGTCATATCCAGAGTCAGAGCGTTGTTGAAGAAGCGTGCGGTAATACCGGCTTCCCATGAGTTGGTACGCTCAGGATAGAATGTCTTGGGGAACTTATAAGTTACAGTCTCATAGGTCTGAGTGTTGGGCTTGAAGTTGTAACGCCACTGAGAAGTGATGTTGGGGCTGATAGCCGAACCTACAGATGCCCAAGAGCCACGTACCTTCAGGTAGTCGATGAACTCGGGGAGCTTCACCATCTGAGAGATGATGGCAGAAGTACCTACTGAAGGATAGAAGAACGACTCGTTCTCGGTGCCTGCGAGGGCGGAATCCCAGTCGTTACGGCCTGTCAGAGTCAGGTAAACCATGCTGCGCCATCCCAGTTCGACGTTGGCGAATACCGAGTTGATGTTATGCTTGTTGAAAGCGTAGATAGGACGGTTGTCGTTGGTCGCATTGGCATAGTCAATGGCGTTGGGGCTGAAGATATTGGAAGGAGCACGCAGACCACCCTGGAAACCATTGTTGTCATACTGTGTGCGAGAGAACGAACCACCGACGTTGGCGCCGATAGAGAACTTGTCAAAGCTCTTGTTGACATTGAACATCACGTCACCATAAACGCTCTGGTCTACGGCGTTAGAATAGGCGTAGAAACCATAGTCAGAGTGAGCGAAGAGGTTGATGGTAGAAGCATAGCGCTTGTCCTCAGACTTGCTGGTGGCACGGTCGAAGCGGATACGGCCCACTACGTCCAACCAGTCGAAAATCTGGTACTTCAAGCTGCTGTTGATCATATAGCGATGCTTCTTGGTAGTACGGTTCATGCGATTGGCAATCCAGTAGGGGTTCTGCATAGACAGAGCGTCACCGAAGTTCCAGTTCTGAACATAGATACCACGAGACTGGTCAAAGACTTCAAAGGTACGGATAGCGTCAAAGCTCTCGCCACGTGGGAAGAGGTAGAGCGCTACCAGCGGGTTGAAATACTGACCCTGAGCCATGAGGTTCATGTCGCTCTGCTTCACATAGTTGAGGTTGAAGTCGAGAGTCAACTTGTCGTTCAGGAAGCTGGTAGAGTTGCGGAATGTGAAGTTGTAACGGTCATAGCTGTTGTTGGGCATGATACCGTTGGCATTGGTAGTACCTACCGATGCATAAGTCTGGTTCTTGCCGTTACCTACTGTCAGAGACACGTTGTTCTGAACGTTGGTACCGGTGTTGAAGAAGTTTTCAGGATCGAAACCTGTAAACTCAGAACCACCCTTCTCACCCCAAGAGCGAACCTCACCGGGACGGTTGGCATACTCGTTCTGGAACTCGGGCATCTTGAATACGTCTGAGAACTGGGTACTGTTGCTTACTACAACAGACACGCGGCCTTCCTTACCCTTCTTGGTAGTGATCATGATCACACCCTGAGCGGCAGCCGAACCGTAAAGAGCGGCAGCAGCAGGACCACTGAGCACGCTGATGCTCTCGATGTCCTCGGGGTTGATATCGGCGATACCTTCACCACCAGGCTGGCTGGCATAGATACCCTCAGCAGTACCGTTGTTGCGGTTGTTGATTGGCACACCGTCTACTACGTAGAGAGCAGAGTTGCTCTGGTTGATAGACTTGGGACCACGCATTACGACACGTGTGGCACCACCCATACCGGCAGAAGAGGCGTTGATGTTGACACCAGCCACCTTACCGGCGAGAGAGTTCATAAAGTTGGTGCTCTTTACAGTGGTCAGGTCTTCGTTGCCCAACTGCTGTACATTGTAGCTAAGCGCCTTCTCCGAGCGCTTGATACCCAGAGCGGTAACGACTACTTCATCGAGAGTCTTTTCGTCCTGAGCCATGTTGATGGTCATACCTGTACCTGTGGCAGCCACTTCCTTGTCGGCATAGCCCAGATAGGTTACTACCAAGGTACTTCCGGCGGGAACTTTGAAAGAGAACTTACCGTCAATGTCAGTGACTACTGCGGTTTTGGTTCCCTTTACCGTTACGGTTGCACCAATGACAGGTTCGCCATTTTCATCGAGTACCTGTCCTCCGACTGTCTTCTCATTAGCCTGCTCCACCTTGTTGAAGGGAGCTTTCTCACTGGGCGCTCCTACTGCAAATGCAGAAACGCTACCAAGGCACAATGCCGATGAGAAAAACAATCTTAGCAAATTAGATTGCATTCTGTCCATAGGTTTTTTGTAAGTTATAAAATTAAACAATATGAGAATTTTCACTCAATATCTATGTTAGTTGTTTCCCTGTTGGGTCGCAATTGGTTTAATACCGCCCTGAGAGTGTTCCCTCTGGCTTCGGCGCGTCGCGGACGACGCACCTGCACCATAGTATGCTTTGTTCAGTTCACAAACTCATGCTTGAGGGTCTGTTATCATCAGGTTATGTTGTTTAGGTTGTATGTATCGTCTTTATTTCGATGCAAAGTTAAACTTTTTTTAGTAATTGCGCAATTATTTCTGCCATTTTTTTATATGCTAGTGCCAAAAAAATCAAGGTTGGCGACTATCTCGGCTGTCATTTTGCTTATTTTCCAAGGAATTAGCGTTAAAAAAAATTTCATTGCGACGCCCTCTGTCATGGGTGAAACTATCGCACGCGTGCGCGCGTATATATAAAATAAGGTATAGGCACCGGGCGTAGGCATGACGAACCCGACAGACAGAACGGGCGATGTCGCCACAGTCGCCGCGACGGTCATATTCTGCCGCGCCATCGCGTTTTTTTACGTTTCAAGGTGCGAAATGAGTATTGCATGGGCTGATTTGTGCATTGCAAACCTTGAATTTCTGATATCATGCCGTGCCGTTCGCTTTTCTTGCATGGGCAGAGAGTTGTTTTGCAGTGCCGTTCGCTTTTCTTGCATGGGCAGAGAGCTGTTTTGCCGTGCCGTTCGCTTTTCTTGCATGGGCAGAGGGATGTCTTGCCACGCCAACAGAGAGTATATGATGGTGGGCGCCCTCACTCGTTGCTCGTGAATGGCGGGCGAATGGCCGAACGATACGAAGGGAGTGATGGCAGATGGCGAAGGGAGTGATGGCGGGTGGCGAAGGGGGTTGGGGCTTTCGGCGAAGGAGTGATGACAGGCGACGAGGGGTTGGCGACTTGCGGAGAATGTGGCAACGGTGGGTGTCAAGGGGAGGGGCTTGGGCGCTGCGGACACGAAGAAAGGGACAAAAGCAACTGCTGGTGTTTGCTTTTGTCCCTTTGCGGTGACTGTGGTTGTCGGCTGTAGGCTGTGGGTATGGGCTACTGCGCTCCCCTGCCCTAATGCGCCGACACAGTTATGTGAGAAGGAGCTGCAGATTGTCGATGAGTTTTCCTACAGCGTGATGGTTGGCGCGCAGATGGTCGAGCATCTCGCGGCGGGTAGGCATACGCTTTACCTCCTTCGCCTCTGCCACGCGCACGCTGAGCTTGAGGTCGGGGCAACCCAACGCAATTTGCAGCGTCTTCTCTATACGCGGCTTGATTTCGATGATTTCGTTGGCCAGGAAGGTATTGTCTGCCACCGCTTCGACAAGGGGATAGTCGGTGATGACGGGGTCGATGTTCTTCATACGCTGCGCCAGCGCGACATACTTCTTGGGCATACGGTTGCACATGCCACGCCACTCCAGTCCGAGCTGTGCATCGTCGAAGGGCTTCCCCTCGGGCTGTGCGCTGTCGGCGTCGGTCTTGAAGGCGTCGTCCTCGATCTGCGCCACTTTCTCCTCGTTTTTCAGTATCGAACTGAACGAGAGCGACGACATGCCCAGAAGGGGATTAACCATAGGTTGCGCCGCCCGGGATGGGGTCTTGGGCGCTTCAGAAGGAGCCACAGCCTCTACTGTCTGCACCTCCTTCTGCGGGCGGCGGACAGGGGGCTCAGCCACGGCCACCTGTGCTGCCGCTTTAGGCTGAGACGCTGTGATAAGTCTGAACAGGGATTTCAATCGCTTGGGGCTAGGCCCCACGCCGGCGGCATCGTCGGGCTGGGTGATTTGTGCCACCTCTATCAGGGTGATTTCAACCAGCAGGCGCTTGTTGGAACTCTGCCTGTAGTTGACATCACACTGGTTGAGGATGCGCAGCGCCTTGTACAGGAACGGTACAGAGCAACGCTGTGCCTGCTCTTTGTAGCGCTGTTGCTGCTGTTCGCTCACCTCGAGCAGGGCTATGGTCTCGGCATCGCGCGCCATGAGCACGTTGCGCACATGGGTGGCAAGTCCGTTGACAAATCTGCCTGCGTCGAAGCCCTTGGAGAGTACCTGGTTGAAAAGCACCATGATGTCGGAGGCCTTGTTCTCGAGCGCCTGGTCAATGACCTTGAAGTAGTATTCGCTGTCGAGGATATTGAGGTCTTCGAGCACCTTCTTGTAGGTGATATCGCCCTGGCTGAAGCTCGCCGCCTGGTCAAAGATAGACAGCGCGTCGCGCATACCGCCGTCGGCCTTCTCGGCTATCATGTGCAGCGCCTCGGGCTCTGCCTTGATGCCTTCGCGCTCTGCCACCATCTTGAGGTGGTTTACGATGCCCGGCACGGTCATGCGGTCGAAGTCATAAATCTGGCAACGGCTGATGATGGTGGGCAGTATCTTGTGCTTCTCGGTGGTGGCGAGGATGAATATGACGTGGGCTGGCGGTTCCTCGAGCGTCTTGAGGAAGGCGTTGAAGGCTGCCGTAGAGAGCATGTGTACCTCGTCGATGATGAAGACCTTGTAGCGGCCGAGCTGGGGGGCGATGCGTGTCTGCTCCATGAGCGCCTTGATGTTTTCTACCGAGTTGTTGCTGGCGGCATCGAGTTCAAAGATGTTGTAGGAGCGCTGCTCGTTGAACGCCTGACAGCTCTCACACTCGTTGCACGCCTCTCCCTCGGCAGTGGGGTGCATGCAGTTGATGGCCTTGGCGAAGATACGCGCGCAGGTGGTCTTTCCCACTCCTCTCGGACCGCAGAAGAGGTATGCGTGAGCGAGTTTGCCGCTCTTCACCGCATTCTTGAGCGTAGTGGTAAGCGCCGACTGTCCCACCACCGAGTCGAAGCTCATCGGGCGGTACTTGCGGGCGGATACAATGTATTCTTCCATACTTATAGGGATATAGTTTAATGTTGCAATGATAGCGACGCCCATCGTCTGGTCGACGAATATTGGCATCTCTATTGCAAAAGTAACTAAAAATGTCGAAAGTTTCGATGATATTTAGTATTTTTGCACGAGTAATACATATAAATATGTTTTTTCGTAAAGGTAATATAGGCAATCTGCTCGGTCATTACAAGTATCTCATCGTAATCGTACTGGGTACAATCATGGTGGGTGTTGTAGGCAACAACAGCTTCCGCAAGCGCATCCAGTATGAGCTGCAGATAGGCGATCTCAAGGACGAGATAGAGCGGTATAATGCCCAGAACGAACACGACACGAAGAAGCTGCAAGAGCTGACGCGCAATCCCAAAGCCATCGAGAAGGTAGCCCGCGAGCGTTATTTCATGAAGACCGATGACGAGGACATCTTTGTGCTCAGCGATGACCAAACGACAAATGACAATGATGAAAACAATGAATAAGTGGCAGAATGCCATCTATCTCTCAGGCGGTCTGCTCATGGTGGTGGGCGCCGGCTGTTACTGCTTCCTGCTCTGGCAGCAGGTGATGTGTTGGATATTCCTCTTCGGCGCGTGCATGTTTGCCATCATGCAGATGATGCAGACCTACGAGGGCAACGACCCGACCATCAAGCGGCTCAAGCGCATACAGAGCATTGCCGACATATTCTTCATTCTTTCGGGCATGCTCATGGTAGACACCGTGTATCATGTTCTGGTGTCGCTCTTCGACAGCAACATGAGCGCGGGGTACTATACCTATATAGAATATGTATACAACAAATGGGTAGTGCTGCTGCTTATCGCCGCCATCCTTGAGGTTTACACTACACATCGCCTCGACAGCGAACTCAAGAAAACAAAAAATACTTAAAAGTAGGCGCTAATCTATAAATAAGCATTAAAAAAGTTCATAACTTCGATATTAGATATTACCTTTGTGCTAACAAGCCGGGGGCTGATACTGGCGAGCAAAAGCTCGGTCGTCGCCGCTGGCACAACAACACAGAACTAAAAGCTATATATGAAGAAAGTAGTATTTTACTTTATCGCCCTGTTGACGCTGACATCTTGTGCAAAGTCGTTCGACATCCAAGGCACGTCCAATATTTCCACCTTGGATGGTCGCAAACTATATTTGAAGGTATTGGTAAACAATGAGATGAAGAACCTCGACTCGTGTGACGTCGTTCACGGCAAATTCTCGTTTACCGGCACTGTAGACACCGTGCGCATGGCCACCATATTCATGGAAGACGAGAGCGTGATGCCCGTAGTGCTCGAAGCCGGCGACATCGTGGTCAAGATAGACAACACCCAGCAGGTGGTAAGCGGCACTCCGCTCAACGACAAGCTGTTCCAGTTCTTCAACAAGTTCAACCAGCTCAAGAGCCAGCAGGCCGACCTCATCCACCAGCACGACCAGGCCATCATGAACGGCAACGACATGAACGTGGTGAACCAGCAGCTCGAGGCCACCGCCCAGAAACTGTCACAGGAAGAAGACCAGCTGGTTACCAGCTTTGTCACCGAGAATTTTGACAACGTGCTCGGTCCCGGCGTGTTCTTCATGGCTACCATCAACAACACCTACCCCATGCTCGATCCCTGGATAGAGGACATCATGAGCAAGGCTACCGACAATTTCAAGAACGACCCATACGTCAAGGACTACTACGCCAAGGCGCTCGAGAACCAGCAGATTATGACTGGCATGAAGGATGTGCCTGCACAAGAACAGGCGCCCGCCCAGCCCGTAGAGGCTGCGCCCACGCCCAACCAGATGGCCCAGCCTGGCGCAAGCAAATAAACAATGAATTCTATATGTCTACAATCATTTATGGAGGTACCATCGTCAACGAAGGCAGGAGCTTCCTCGGAAGTCTGGTCATCGACAACGACAAGATAACCGAAATTTACGAAGACAGCAGTACACCCCGTGGCCTCTATTCGGAAGAGATAGACGCCACGGGGTGTCTCGTTATGCCCGGCGTGATAGACGAGCACGTCCACATGCGCGAGCCGGGACTCACCCAGAAAGCCGACATCGAGAGCGAGACCCGAGCCGCTGCCTGGGGTGGCGTGACATCGGTGATGGACATGCCCAACACCGTGCCCCAGACCACCACCCTCGAAGCCCTCAACGACAAGTTTGAGCGCGCGGCGCACGAGAGCCATGTCAACTACAGTTTCTTCCCCGGAGCCACAGCCTCCAACCTGTCGCTCATCGGCCATGCCGACGCCCACCGCATACCCGGCATCAAGCTGTTTATGGGTGCCTCGACTGGCAACATGCTGGTAGACGGCGACAGCGCCCTCGACGCCATCTTCGCCGCCTGCGCCGAGCGCGGTCTGCCCCTGATGACCCACTGCGAAGACTCTGCCATCATCAATGTCAACATGGCACGCGCCAAAGTCCTCTACGGCGACGACCCCGACATCAAATACCACCCCACCATACGCAGCGAGGAAGCCTGCTGGCAGTCTACGCACAAGGCAGTAAGCCTGGCACGCCGCCATCACACCCGTCTGCATGTGGCCCACATCACCACAGCCCGCGAGTTGGAACTCTTCGGCTCCGACGACCACATCACCGCCGAAGCCGTGGCAGCCCATCTGCTCTTCAGCGACAGCGACTATGCGCAGCGAGGCGCACTCATCAAGTGCAACCCCGCCGTGAAGACCGCCCACGACCGCGACGCCCTGCGCCGTGGCCTCACCGACGGCCGCATCTACACCCTCGGCACCGACCACGCTCCCCACCTGCTGGCCGACAAGCAAGGAGGCTGCGCCCGTGCCGCTTCGGGCATGCCCATGGTGCAGTTTTCGCTGCCCGCCATGCTGGGACTCACCGACCAGGGAGTGCTCACGGTGGAGCGCATGGTGGAACTGATGTGCCACAACCCCGCCCGACTCTTCGGCGTGCGCGACCGCGGATTCCTGCGTCGTGGCTACAAGGCCGACATCGCCATCGTGGAACCCCACCAGTGCTGGACGGTCACCGAAGACATCATACAGAGCAAGTGTAAATGGAGCCCGCTCATGGGCGACAGTTTCGACTGGCGGGTGCGTACCACCCTGTGCAACGGCCGCACCATCTACGACCGTGGACACTTCTGCACCGACAGTCGGGGCGAAGAGATAGCGTTCAGATGAAGACCGTCGTCACCTATAGTTTCAGCCAGCTCGAGCCCTACATCAACTGGGTCTACTTCTACCACGCCTGGAGCCTCAACGGCAAGCCCGAGAGCGAGCGCCAGCGCATGAAAGCCGAGGCTCTCGACACGCTCCGCCAGACCGATGACCGCTTCAAGGCCCGCGCCATCATAGGGCTATACCCTGCCTGGGGCGACGGCGACGACATCGTGCTCGACGGCGGAGAGCGCATCCCCCTGCTGCGCCAGCAACATCCCGCCAAAGGATGCGACTACACGCTGTGTCTCTCTGACTTTGTGCGGCCTGCAGGCTATGGCGAACCCGACCATATAGGCGTCTTCGCCACCACCGTAGACAGCGGCATGGAGACCGACTGCCACGGCGACATCTACCAGCAGATGCTGAGACAGACCCTTGCCGACAGACTGGCAGAGGCTGCCGCCGAACGGCTGCACTACGAGGTGCGCACACGGCTCTGGGGCTACCAGCCCGACGAGCCCGAAGACCCCGCCCGCATGCTGGCTTGCGACTATCAGGGCATAAGGCCCGCCATAGGCTACCCCTCAATGCCCGATACCAGCCTCAACTTTGTGCTCGACCGGCTGCTGCACTTCACCGATATAGGCATACGCCTCACCGAGAGCGGCATGATGACGCCTCACGCCAGCGTGTCGGGGCTCATGATAAGCCACCCCGAGGCACGCTACTTCGACCTGGGCAAGATAGGCGACGACCAGCTCGCCGACTACGCCCACCGACGCGGAATCCCTATCACGCTGATGCGCAAGTTTTTAGAATCCAATATGATACGACAATGATAGCCCGTGTGTTCATCCCTCTGCTACTTATCATCATCCTGCCCGATGTATATCTCTGGCTGCACCGTCTGCGCCGCCCCGTCTACTCGTGGGCAGAGCGGCTGCTGTGGCTGGCACCTTCGGCGCTGATGATAGTCTTCAGCAGCATACTGGCAGTGTCGCCCAGCTTTGTGCCCGACGACATCTACTGGGCACGGCTCTACATCGCCCTGCTCGGGGTATGGGTAGTGCCCAAGCTGGTCTATGTGCTCTGCTCGGCCATAGGTCTGGCGATATGCCGCCTCGCCCACAGCCGCCGCAACTGGGGCCGCCTCGTGGGGATGGGGCTCGCGGGGTATATGGTCTACGCCTTTGTCTATGGCTATACCATAGGTTTCGCCGATATAGAGGTGAAGCACGTGACGCTGGCGGTAGACAATCTGCCGAAAGAGTTTGACGGACTGCGCGTGGCACATCTCTCCGACGCCCATGTGGGCACCTATACCGGCCGCCGCGCCCAGATACTCAGCCGTGCCGTCGACAGCACGCTCGCCCAGCACCCCGACCTCATCTGCTTCACGGGCGACATACAGAACGTGAAGCCCGCCGAACTGGAGCCCGTGATGCCCATGCTCGCACGCCTCAAGGCTCCGCTGGGAGTCTACTCGGTACTGGGCAACCACGACTATGCCACCTATCTCGGCGGCACCGACGAGGAGCGCAGCCGCGCCGAACAGCGGCTCTGCCAGATGGAGCGCGGACTGGGGTGGCATCTGCTGCTCAACGACAACTGCGTCATAAGGCGTGGCAGCGACTCTATCTTCATCGCCGGCATGGAGAACGACGGCGAGCCGCCCTTCCCCTCGCGGGGCGACGTGGGCAAGACCATGCGCGGAATACCTGCCGGGGCGTTTACCCTGATGCTCGAGCACGACCCGTCGTCGTGGACCCGCACCATACTGCCCCACTCTACCGCCCAAGTCACCCTGAGCGGACACACCCACGGCGGACAGATAGAGCTCTTCGGGCTGCGCTTCACCCAGCTGCGACAGCGCCACGACCTGGGGCTCTACCGCGAGGGACAACGCTGGCTCTATGTCAATGCCGGACTGGGCGGCGTGGTGCCCATGCGCTATCATGTAAATCCAGAGATAACCATCATTACACTGACAACGAACAAATCATAAAACCAATGAAGTATCTGTATCGACTCTATCAGCTCATCGTCGCACTACCCATATTTCTGGTAGCCAGCATCGTCACTTCGTTCACCACCATGATAGGCTGCCGACTGGGCAACGGCCACTTCTGGGGCTACTATCCCGGCAAGTGGTGGTCGCGTCTCACCACCTTTATCCTCCTCCTACCCGTCAAGGTCGAGGGGCGCGAGCATCTGCGCAAGGACGAGTCTTATGTATTCGTAAGTAATCATCAGGGAGCGTTTGACATCTTCCTCATCTACGGTTTCCTGAACCGCAACTTCAAGTGGATGATGAAGCGCAGCCTGCGCAATGTGCCTCTGGTGGGCGCCGCGTGCCACTATGCCCATCACATCTTTGTAGACAAGCGTGGGCCCAGCAAGATACGCGAGACCTATGACCATGCGCGCGACACGCTGCGCGAGGGCATGTCGCTGGTGGTTTTCCCCGAGGGAGCCCGCTCATTTACCGGACACATGGGGGTATTCCGCCGCGGTGCCTTCATGCTCGCCGACGAGCTCCAGTTGCCCGTAGTGCCACTTACCATCAACGGCTCGTTCGACGTGCTGCCCCGTATGCGCGACGGGCGCTTCGTCGACTGGCATCCGCTCAAGCTCACCATCCATGCCCCCATCTATCCCCAAGGCAAAGGGCTGGAGTATGAGCGCAAGACGATGGACGAGGCATACCAGACCATCATGGCTGACCTGGACAAGAAGTACCAGGGATATGTAGAGAATCCCGACCAGTAACGACTGAGCCGCAGAGAGTGACGGCGGCGGCTCGGTTGCCGTCATGACAGTCGGAGAGACCGGCTGCCGCATGACCGCCATACGCAAAACGCCCTGCCAAGGTGAAAAAACCGCTTTTCATCCTGGCAGGGCGCTTTGCGTATAGATATGCGAGGGTGCCGGGCTGGCTCCCGACGGTCTTGGCCCACATAGTCAGACCGTCAGTCTGAGCCGCGGCATCACTGCACAGACTGACAGACCTCGGTCTTGATGATGGCGATGTCTTCGCAAGGACGGTCATCGGGGTTGGTGGCGGCAGACTGTATCTGCTCGACCACATCGAGACCCTCTGTCACCTCGCCAAACACGGTATACTGTCCGTCGAGATGGGGAGTGCCACCAAGGGTGCAGTAAGTCGCGGTCTGCTCCTCGGTAAAACCTACAGGGTAGGCCTTGCAGCTGTCCTGGGCTTCCTGAATCAGACGCTCCTGAAGGTCTTGCAGTCCTGCGCGATCGCGGTTGCGGCGCATTTCCATAATCTCATCCTTGTGAGCGGTCACAAGGTCGTTGAAGGCGATGGTCACCTGGTTCTGCTGCATCTGCTTCTCCATCTGCTTGAGTTGGGCAGGCTTGTAGACCGAGCCCCAAACGATGTAGAACTGGCTGCCGCTCGACTCGCGACCGGGATTGACCTCGTCACCAAGTCGGGCAGCGCAGAGCGCACCACGTTTATGGAAGAGACGGGCATTGATTTCGGCTTTGACGGTATAGCCTGGGCCGCCCATACCGAGGCGTTTGCCGGCGGGAGCGCCCTTGGAGTCGGGGTCTCCGCCCTGAACCATGAAGTCCTTGATGACACGGTGGAACAAGAGGCCGTCATAATAACCCTCGGCAGCGAGCTTGAGGAAATTGTCACGGTGGAGGGGCGTCTCGTCATACAGGCTGACTACGATGTCGCCCAGAGTGGTTGTGATTTTTACTGTTGACATTGTCTATGTTTGTTGTGTTACTATGCTTATTCAGACAACCCGTGCGCCATGCGTCGCGATGGTTGCAACGCTTTGCGTCGTGGTTGCCAATCTTCTACACAAAGGTAATACTTTTTGCTCTACCATCCACACAACTGCCCTATCTTTTAGACTATAGCAGCAGAAAATAGTGGGAAACATGGAGCCTGGGCCTATGGGGCATGATGGGGTAGCAGAAAAATGATGCGACCACAGATGCGTATATCGGCTGCAGCCAGAGCATTGACATTATTTTCGCCCGCAGCCATCACTTTTCCCCCAATTTCCTTGGCACGTGTGTACATTATTATTATATTTGCAATGTAAACATCTTAACCC
>ERZ780033.191-NODE-191-length-24183-cov-7.42527_pt1 | contig 24183 bp, 20 predicted proteins | sample MGYA00511024_ERZ780033 | MGnify/ENA primary metagenome ERZ780033 (study PRJEB29588, sample SAMEA2157043) | human gut metagenome | biome: human gut; feature: human-associated habitat; material: faeces | place: Denmark | collected 2008/2010 ... | reverse complement strand
GATTGTACTTTTAGTAATCGCTTCACTCGTTGTACGGTACTTACCCCTTTACCACTCAACTTTGCCACATCCCGAATGGAATACCCCTTGCGGAGCAGACTTATTACTTCCCTATATTCGGCTTTCATCTGTTCTTCCGTTTTTACTGAGCCTACCTTGCGCCCGAGTTTTCCACCTTTCTCTATATACCGCTTCCTTCCTGACTGCAATCGGAATGAGATATTATCACGTTCCAATTGCGCACAGGTCGAAAGCGTGGCTATCATTATAGGAGCAAAGAGGGACGGATGTCCTTCATTGTCCAATAATGTAAGCTGTTCCTTTTGAATATAGAGGTTAATGCCACAGTCAATGAGCTCCTTGACAGAGGCAAGCACCTCAAACGCATTGCGACCCAATCTTGACAGTTCACTGACAAGTAGGATCCCAATGCGGTTTGTTTTGCAGTATTCCATTGCCTCACACAACACTGGACGCTCATCATTATTCTTTGCGCCAGAGATGTGTTACTCAAAGACCTTGCAGACTTCTATTCCCTTATATTTTGCATACTCCGACAAGTCAAGCAAGGTGTTCAGGCGAGCTATATATGCGATTATCCATTTCGGTACGGAGCAGCACGAATCAATCTTCGCCCCGTCCGAAGCCGCTGACATCAAGAGTGTGATGCAGGAGTACGGAGAAACCACCGAACAACAGAAAGCGGTCGGCGCATGGCTCTGTGATTATGCGGAAAGCCAACAGCCTTTTGACGAAACAAAACATCGCCATACACTCAATGAGGTTGACGATGTCGCAGAGGGGAAGTATGATTGGAAGATTGAGAGAGGTCGAGGTGGAATCAGCATATGACGGTTAATCATGATTCCTTAAAATGTAACTTACTCAGCTAAGATTTTTGTACTATGTTTTTTACCATCCCTATATACATCAGTCTTTATCATTATACCTTTTTGTCTTGTTTTATGAGATATTCCTTGAAGGTCTGTGTATATGGTAGATAAGGTGATATCATTCGCCCCATATATGCTTCTCACACTGGAAGCTTTGTCCAACGGTACATATCCACTTTCATTTACAATATTCTGCCCTTCTGCTGTAGTAAGAAACTCAAATAGCTTATATGCAGTTGAATTACTGTCTATATCTGAACGAACAGCCGCATAGACTTCTGTAGTATATGGATATGTATTGGATATGATATTTTCCTTCGTCATTTCCACTCCATTAATACCAATGGCTCTTGTACTTCCATTGTCAACTATTACACTATAATAGTAAAAAGGAGAATAACCAATCCCTTGTTTATCTTCCTCAAGTTGATAGTACGGAGACATCATCGTGAGGCCAACTTGTAATTCGGGAAAATCTCCAATAGTCAAGCCATCCATTACAAGTGTCTCGAATTTCTCTTGACTCCCTGAATTACGGTTACGAACATACGGATTGATTTCTTCATCGTTCCCACCGACTTCTTTCCAGTTCGTTATTTCTCCAGTATATATTCTTTGAAGTTGGCTGATTGAAAGATTGTTTACGGGATTCAAAGGATTAACCATAAAAGTCAACGCGTCTTTGGCAATCGGTTTTCCAATAAGAGTTACCCCATTTTCTTCAGCATAAACCTTTTCATCCCTTGAGATTAACCTTGCCGCGATAACCATTTCAACCTTATCATCTATCAGATTCATGAAAGACATATGTGTATTTGACTGTTTTAGACAGTGAGTGTTCAAATAGATTCGTTCATCTTCAGAACAGGTATATTCTGGAACTATCATTTTAATATCAGCTCCAGGTTCTTGAGTGAATGGGCGACGTTCCCATTTATAATTAAACCCAAGAATCTTACACATAAGAATTGTTCTCAATGGGTCTGTTGAATCTGACCCATCGATAATAGGAAAATTATCAATGGTAATATCGGAGATGGGAGGTGCTGACGGTGTTTCCTCTGCTGAACATGAGACTACACTAATCAAACTCAAAAACAAGATGCTTTTTTTTATGAATGTCATTATTTCGATTTTTTATGTATTGGACCTTAATTCCGCAACTATTTAGTTTAACGTTATTTATAATATCCTGAGCAACAATAAGTTGCTCAGGATATTGCTATATCAGAAATTTCACCTATCATAGTGTTGCAATACCAAAGACGATAAAAAGTCAACAAGACATGGCAAAAGTACAAATAAAATCCGAAAAACTCACTCCTTTTGGAGGAATACTTTCAATCATGGAGAAATTCGGTAGTGTAAACAGAGCCGTGACACAGTTCAGTTTACACTATCGTTATGCGTGAATTTGACTTATCTTCCGCTCTTTTGCTGAAACAGCGTCTATTGCAAGAGGGAAAAAGCGATCTCTTATTTTCTAGATTGTCAGTTAAAGAGACGGCTTATCGTTTGCATTTCTTTGAGCCTAACCATCTGATGCGTTTCTTTAAACGTGAAACTGGAAAGACTTTTACGCAATATTTGCGCGACTACCAAAATGGAATATACGAATGAAAACGGACAGACTGGAAAGCTTGCAGATTGGCCATTCCCATACCAAAGATGTTTTCAACGATTTACAAATATGCTTAGTGGGAAATCCTATTTCAGCCTAAAATGTGCATCACATTCCGCAGTGTCAAGTTCACCATAGGATAAAAATCTATAAAAATTCTCTGCAATCCCATGCAATTTCAAAAGGTCACTCTTGCAGAGTTTCGCTTCAAAAAGGTCACCTGAAGGTCACCTGTAAAAGAAAAAGCACCTACAGAAACTCTGTAAGTGCTTCATTTTCAATGTGGACCAGCCTGGGCTTGAACCAGGGACCTCCAGATTATGAGTCTGTTGCTCTAACCAACTGAGCTACAAGTCCGGGGCTCATACGTAGATACGTACTCGCTTTTGTGGGTGCAAAGATACTGCTTTGGATGGAATTTACCAAATTTTTCGGCAAAAAAGTTGAAAAGTGCATCTACTTTCCGCATTTGGTATCAACCATTAAGACGATGGTTGACAAAATGATAGCCGACGCGGGCTGTGGCAAGGGTATGCCGACGCCCGAAATCAGTGACTTTGGTTAATTTTGAACAAATTACAGTGCGCCCGAGCAAAAAAATAGGGTAACTTGCTTTGTTCTGCTCTATACTTTCAGTAATTTTGCACCACAATATTATAATAATGATGCTAACAGGGATTAAGAATATAGTCTTCGACCTGGGCGGCGTGCTCGTCGACCTCGACGGAAAGCGCTGCATCGATGCCTTCGATGCCATCGGATGCCACGCCATCAGCGACTACGTGCGCCTCCACCGCACCGAAGACTTGTTTTACGACATAGAGATAGGCCACACCACCACCGCCGAGTTCTGCCGTGAGGTGAGGAGCATCACCGCTGTGCCAGCCACCGACACGGCGATTGTAGGAGCCTGGAATGCGCTGCTCACCACCATCGCCGACGAGAAGAAGCAACGCCTGCTCAGTCTGCGCCGCGACTACCGCGTGTTCCTGCTCAGCAATACCAACGATATGCACTGGCGACTCTGCGCCGACCATCTCTTCAACTATGGCCCCTGGTACGCCGACGACATGTTTGAACGCATCTATCTCTCCTACCGGCTGCATCTGGCCAAGCCCGACCCCGCCATCTTCAGCCATGTGCTCGCCGACGCCGGTCTACAGGCCGACGAGACGCTCTTTATCGATGACAATGCCGACAACTGCAGCGCAGCCCAGTCCTTGGGCATACACACACTGCTGCAGTCTGCGGCCAACGACTGGATGCAACGCTTATGAAAATCATCACCCATACCGACAACATACCCCAGCCCACAGTAGCCACGATAGGCTTCTTCGACGGCGTGCATCTGGGCCACCGCCACCTCATCGACGACGTGCGCACCATTGCCGCCGAGCGCAAGCTGGCCACAGCGGTGGTGACCTTCAATGCCCATCCGCGCCAGGTGCTGCAGCAGGACTTCATCCCCCAACTGCTCAGCACCACCGACGAGAAACTGGAGAGGCTCGCAGCCACAGGCGTCGACTATTGCGTACTGCTCCACTTCGACCGCACTCTCGCCGCGCTCTCTGCCTATGACTTTATGCGCCAGGTGCTACGCGAGCAAGTCCACGCGCGAGTGCTCGTCACTGGCTACGACAACCGCTTCGGACACAACCGCGCCGAGGGCTTCGACGACTACGTAGCCTACGGCCGACAGCTTGACATCGACGTGATGGCTGGCACGCCTTTCGAGCACGAGGGCATGCGGGTGAGCTCGTCGCTCATACGGCGATGTCTCTCCGAGGGCGATGTCGACAGCGCTCGACAGGCATTGGGCTACACCTATTCGCTCCGAGCCCCCATCGTAAGCGGATATGCCGAAGGCCGACGCATGGGGTTCCGCACCGCCAACCTCGACATGACCCACATCTCCAAGATGCTGCCTGCCCGTGGCGTCTATGCCACCCGCGTGCGCATCGACGATACCGGCGCATGGCTCCCCGCCATGACCAATGTGGGATGCCGCCCCACCTTCGGTCGTACCGATACCACCATAGAGACCTACATCTTCGATTTCGACGCCAGCCTCTATGACCACAGTCTTGAGGTGGCATTCTGTCACCGTATGCGCGACGAACGCCGCTTTGCCGACGAAGCCGCCCTCGCTGCCCAACTCGCCGAAGACGAGCGCCAAGCCCGACAACTTTTAACTCACACGATATGAACAAGAAAATAGCTAAAGGATTAGTGCAGGTAGGTATCTATCTGCTTGTATTCATAGTCATCCAGATTGTGGTCATGCAGGTAGTAGGCATCTGCTCGCTTCTGGCACAGGGCTTCAACGCCTCAGAGATTATCACCCGTATGACCGACGGCAGCATGCTGTCCGACGGCAAGACGCTCTGCATCTTCTTTGCCATCAATGCCGTGCTCGCCTCGCTGCTCTTTGTGCGCCGAGGCTGGGCGCCCGTCTCTCGCAGCTACCTGCAGTCGCGCCCGTGGGCCGTGCTCTTCTGGGTAGTCATCCTCTCTCTGGGTACCCTCATCCCCTTCGCTTTTATCGAAGAGCTGACCGATGTACAGATGCCCGAAGCTACCCTTCGCGCCTTCTCGGCCATGCTGCGCGAACCCGTGAGCTACGCCGTCCTGGGCGTACTCGTGCCGCTTGCCGAAGAGTTGGTCTTCCGCGGCGCCATCCTCCGCACCCTGCTCACCCTCACCCATCGCCGCTACCACTGGGTGGCTATAGCCATCTCGGCAGTGCTCTTCGCCGCCGTCCACGGCAACCTCGCCCAGATGCTCCACGTGGTACCCATGGGACTGTTGCTCGGCTGGCTCTACTATCGCACCGACAGCATCGTGCCCGGCGTCATCATGCACTCCATCAACAATTCTGCCGTATATATCATCACCAATCTCGTGACCGCCAATCCCGAAGCGCGCCTCATCGACGTCTTCGGCACCCAGCAGCACGTATGGATGGCCGTGGGCTTCAGCCTCTGCCTCTTCATCCCTGCCCTCTTCCAGTTGGCAGTAAGGCTCAAGAAGGCATAAAGTCATCAACAGCCTCAAACCAAGCGGGGTATCGATGGATGTCGATACCCCGCTTGGCATATAAGGTTACTTAATCAAAAACTATTTTATATTAATAACTTGAATTCTGTTTTAATTTCTTGTTTAAATCTAAACATCTTTGTGGTATTGGAAAAACCGTTGTAAACCCAGTAAACTCCTTTTCTAATGGAGTTCTTTGATCATATGCCTTGGTATATTCGCCAAAACGGATGAGATCTTGACGTCTCCAACCTTCCCAGACCAATTCCAGCAGACGCTCCTTTAGAATGTTGTCCAAATTAGCTTCCACATGAGGCATTCCAACTCGATCTCTTATAGCGTTCAGCTCCCTTGAACCGTCCTCGCCATTGCGTACTCTCGCCTCGGCTTCCATCAACAGTGCGTCACCATATCTGAAAAGGACGATGTCGTTGTCAACCTGCCGTCCGTCCGAATAGGCGGTTCGGTCAACCTCGTATTTGCCCACACGGGCACCTGCCGTCTGTTTATATGGACTGTCACTGAGGTTCAGCTTCAGCTCAAGCGGCATGTACACCAACGGCTTCCCGTTGTCCAGATATATCTTCTTTCCGTCAACAAGCACGGTGTCAGCATAGAAGTTTGTCTTGAATCTATTGTCAACATGGTCCGTTCCGTAACCGAAAGCCTTGACGGTTGAGACTGTTGCACATGTGCCGTTTTCGGAAGAACCACCATAAGCCCCACCATGTTTGTAGTGGCGTGAGCGGAAAAGATAGTGATATTCATTCAAATATAGGTTCTTGTCCAACGGAATGGTAAAAATATTCTCCTTTGAACTTTCGTTGTGAACAGCGAAGTTTGAAGCGTAATCGCCTTCTAATTCATAGCCTTCTTGCCGCAGTTGCTCACAATACCAGATGCAGGTTTCCCAAGCGTTCTTCTTCTCGCCATTCACATTGAAGTAAATGCTTTTCCCATCCTGTCGCTTGCCGTCGGTCCAATTGTCATCCGTATATATTTCCGCATTCAAGGCAAGTTTTGCAAGCAGGAAGTTTACGACGGGGCGTGTCACACGTCCGTAATAGTCACCCTCCTTGTTGGAATGCTCGTCGGCGAGCTGTGGGGCAACATCCTGCAACTCGTCAACAATAAACTTGAATACCTCGCTTCTTTCGCTTTGCACCACTTGCTCCAATTTCACGTCGTATGAAGTCACTATAGGAACACGGCCGAACATATCCATCGCATAATAGTAGAATAAGGCTCGTACAGCTCTTACCTCTGCCATGAAATTTCTTGTCTGTTCTGCTGAAAGCAGACTCTTATGGCTATCAATGATAGAAAGCGACTGGTTAGATATAACAATTACCTTGAAGAGGTATTTCCATACATTATATAAGTTAATATCATTGGCAGTCCACTTGTGCTGGTACATATTCTCCCACAAACCGCCATCATACCAGTCTCCTCCACGAATCGGAATCATAGCCTCATCGGTAGTCAAAGTATTGTAGTCGTAAATACCCCGGCAAGTTCCTTGAAGCCCTTCAGACTCCTGATTGCTCCCTATGTAGTTGTACAGGGAAGCTACTGCATTTTTGTATATATTATCTGCATTATTGTAGATTGCCTCCTGGTCCAGTTGGTCTTTGGGATGCTCATCCAAACAGCTGCTGAAGCAAAGCATTAGCGGTACTGCTAATAGGTATTTAATAATCGTCTTCATGCTCTTTTCGTTTTAAAATTGTACACTCAATCCCAATGAGTAAGTACGGTATAATGGATAGTTGCGTTTGTCGTCAATACCCATCGTGCTATTAACAACATAGCTGTTTATCATTGGGGTCAAACCTCTATAGCCTGTGATTGTTCCAAGGTTGCTAATGTTGCATGATACACGCAAGGAACGTACAAACTTGCTTTTCAAAGGTACATTATATCCTAATGTCAAGTGTTCAAAGTTCAGATAATCGCCTTTTTCGAGCCAATAGTCTGAGACTCTCTGGTCTACGATGTTCTTCTTTGGAGCATCCTTCAAGACATTGTAGTCCGGGAAGCACGCCATACTTGTGTAAGCCAGTCCTGTTCCATTGAAAATCTTGTGCCCGAATGCACCGTTCATCTGCAACGCTACATAGATGTCCTTGTATCTGAAACTAATATTTGAACCGAGAGTCACCTTCGGTGTGGCTTGCCCGGCAATGTATCGGTCACCGCCATCGCTCAAGTCAACCTTACCGTTGTGGTCAAGGTCCTCAATGTCATAAAAATAACTGCCGTTCTCATTCTTGACGAGTCCTCTGCAATGTGGCAGGTAGAAAACACCAAGTGGCTGTCCTACTATCTGATAGACCACATTGTTGTCGCCACCGTTCTGTCCTGCACCGTCCAGTGAACCAATGGCGGTGACGTTCGCTGCCGTCATGCTCATACCCTTGTAATCTCCGCTCAGAGAGATAAGTTTGTTACTTTGGAACGACAGATTCATATTGATGTTCAGTTCCATGTCTTTCTTGCTTATGGGCTGTACTGACAAGCCAAGCTCCAATCCGCGATTGGACATGGAACCGATGTTTGCCAGCAATGTGTTATAAGCGAATGGCGGAACGGGAACCTCGTAGGCATAGAGCATGTCGGAGGTTTTTGAATAGTAGTACTCTGCCGTGAGCATAATGCGGTTGGCAAAGAAACCGAAGTCAGCACCGATGTTGAAGGTGGTCTTTGTTTCCCACCTCAAGTCAGGATTGTTGTTTCTCACCATTCCGAGTGTCACTGTTGGCGAGCTCTTTACAGGTACTATACCCGTCTGTCTTACGGTATTCATGGTTGTGTAGGCAGAGATACCGCCAAGGTTGCCAGCCTGTCCCAAGCCTGTACGGAGCTTGAGCATGGACAACGGCTTCACGTTGGCAAGAAAATTCTCCTTCTTCATATCCCAAGTGAATGATACGGACGGGAAAAATCCCCATGTATTGTCGTCGCCAACCATTGAAGAACCGTCACCACGTGCATTAACCGACAGCAAGTAGCGGTCAAGCAAAGAGTAGGTGACACTTCCCATCACGGAAGCCAAGGACTGATCTTCGTATGTACTTTCTGTACCGCCATAAGGTCGGACTGCGGTAGCACCCAGATTGTTGTAACCGAAATCATTTGTCGGAATGCCCTTGGCATACATCCAAAAGGCTGTCTTTGTCAATTTTCGGTATTCGCTGCTTGCCTCTGCGGATATTCTGTGTATGCCTATCTGCTTGTTGAAACTGAGGGCCACATTGCCCAGCCATTCCTCCTTCTTGAACTCGCCACGGTACACGTTGCCCTGTGCCCATACCCATGTAGGGCAGAACATTCCGTTTTCCGTAGAACCATAAAGATATGATGCGAATGTGGAAATACGCCAGTTTGGATTGAAGTCGTAGCTCAGCTTCATGTGTGCGTCAAAATTCAAATCCTTGGAGTCGTTTTTCTCGTCAAGCACTATTCCAGGTGGGTTGACATGCGTTGCCGATTCGTTTTTCAGCCAGTTTCCATGCTCGTCAGTACCAGCAGGGAAAGTTGGGTTCTGGCATGCTGCGGAATAGAACAGCATCTGCGTATCAAAGATGTCATGGTTCTTGAATGAAGAGCCAAAAACTCCGAAATCTCCGGTTAGTCTGTCATTGAAGGCTTTCTGCGTCACGTCAACCTTGGCAACAAAAACGTTATAGTCCATCTTCTTGATGATGGTGTTGTGGTCCATTACTCCGAAAGATGCACGATAGTTTGACTGTGGCGTACCTCCGCTGAATGCAAGGTAATGATTGTTCACCATACCCGTGCGTGTTATCACCTTGTAGTTATCAGTATTGAAACCTCCGTTGTTGCAATAGATACCCAATGCCTTTGCCGTTGCAACATATTCAGCAGCATTGAGCATCTCCAGGTGTTTGTACATCTGCTCAACCCCCACATTACCCTCATACGAGATTTGGAATCCTCTTCCTGTGCCTTTCTTGGTCTTTACCTCTATGACACCCGAAGCTCCACGTGAACCATACATGGCGGTCTCCGCAGCATTCTTCAATATACGAAAACTCTCGATGTCTGCAGGATAGATGGTTGATAGGGTAAGTACGTCAGAAGTGACACCATCAATCAGCACTAAAGGGTCATTGCCTCCGATGATGGAGGTTGTACCACGCACTCGCACACTATTGAGCATAGCCATACGATCCAGACCGTTGGATGTCACATTGACACCAGCAGCCTGACCACTCAACACATCGAGGGCGTTGTTGGCAACACCCTTGTTGGAATGATTTCCAACTATTTTTATAATATTACTTTCATTGGCAATGGTATCTTTCCGTTCTATAGGAACTTGCTTTTGTGCATGAGCCAAAGAACTGCAAAAGAGCAATAGAAGAAGTAATGTGTTTTTTTTGCCATTTGCCATTTTCTATTTCTATTATTTAGGTTAAGGATGATTTCCAAGAAACAAAGATAAGGCGCAACACATGAAAAAAAGTATAAAGGCTCCATTATTTATGCTTTATTAACGATAGAAACCATTAATAGTCGCATTATCTTCTGTTAATTACATGATGTCAGTGCAAAACAAGAAACTGAGGCTGTTACTCTTATGTAAAGAGAATGTAATTAGCACTAAGTTTATGCATTTATTGGATTTGTCCCTTATTTTACTGATACTCTGCATTACAAGTTCTGCAACTTCAAGAGACGATGATTGTACTGAGAGAATACGTCGGGCTGTAAGGTGCAAGTGTTCTACATCTCGTTGGCAGTTTCATTCTCATGTCAAGAGCGCGCGCCGGCATCTTTCATTTGGAGAGTTATACTATAGTGAGTCCACGAAAGACACTTTGTGGTTTTCTTGTCAGTGATAGAAAAATGTTTTCATAGTGGTTATGCAAGTCTACATAATCAATAACACTGCGGTGGTCTACTGTTTCTCTCCGTTTACGACTGCATTGGTCATATCTGAGCCTCCGCAGATGACACACGGCGCAGGGCGTGGTACGAAGTCCGAGAGTATGACTCCGTTTCTCTTGAGATGCGTCTGGGAGAGGGGCTTTTAGGAGCCACTCTCCCAGCAATAATTCTAAACCGGAGGCAACCGGCACAAAGCTGATAGACAGGGAGATGCCACGGGGAGACCCTATCCCAATCTTTCTATAGCGGGAGCAAGTCTATATCTATACATTATATTATATAGAGGTCACTCACACTTCCCTTGCCCACCCCCAGAGGCAGACCGCTAACTGTCGCCGGCACCCCAGCCTTCCGTGGGAGCAACATTGGCAGGACGGGAGTCACTGTCGGGGCCCAGCTTCAGGAAGAACTGATGGTTGAGGCTGCACATGTGCTTGTAGCCCTTGGCATCGTCAAAATTGAAAAAGCCCTGCAGGAAATAGACGGGCGTACAGCCACCGGCATCAAAGGTTCCGCTGCTGACTTCACGCATGGCACTGCCATCGGAACGCCTCAGCGTAGCACGGTTTTCCACTCTGAGTCCCGACACGCTGTAGGGAAGCAGCCTGCTCACCACAAACTGCGTATTGCCTTTATCGTCCTTGGAGAGCTTTACCTCGACCATCACGTGGGCGTCATAGCCGTCGATGTCTGAATAGAGGATGTAGCGCACCACCTCGTCGCCCTCGTCATTCTTGGCCTGCATCAGAGGCTCCACACCCACCGGCAGAGGCTGCACTTTGAAATGACAGGTGTCGGGCAGCGTTACGCCTTTCTTCCTCCACTCTTCAGGACCAGAGCCACCAGTGGTGTTCTTGAGCTGCTTTTCGCTGAGCAGCAGCTCCGTACGCTTCACATACCGGCGTATGTCGTCCTGAGTCAGCCCACGCGCCTTGAAGTGGTCATAGCTCACGGCATAATGCTGCGACAGGCGTGCCAGCGAGTCATACTGCTGCTGGGTCACCTTGTTCTTCAACCACTCGGGCGGCAAGTCGCCCTTCTTCGTATACGGATTATACACCAACACTTTGGGCGTCTGCCCAAACGCCAGGCATGCTACCATCAGGAGGATGCCGGTCATCAAACACTTTCTCATAGGCAAATACATTGGATGTTACACATTGGGATAACTCTCTCTTGATAGATTACAGCCCAAAGATAGGGAAAATGGAAGATACGAAGCAAGTTTTTCCCGTTAAAAATCAATACCGTTAACCGTTTTTAACAGTCGCCCTCTCCGCCCACCACCAACAGCAAGGGCCATCCGCTGGTGTGGATGGCCCTTGTCGTTATTTATAGTGTCACACGGTTACACACCGCCATGCTTGCGGCTCAGTTGATACTGGCAGAAACCGTAGGTGAAAACCACTACAAAGCTGATGAGAGGCAGCACAAACGAGGCGTTGACGGCAGGAAGTCCCATCACCACGCCCCGGTCTATAATCATACCCTGGAGCGGAGGCATGATGGCTCCGCCCACGATGGCCATCACCAGGAAGGCGGCACCCAGACTGGCGTCTTCGGCATTGACATTCTCCAGGGCTATACCATAGATGGTGGGGAACATGAGCGACATGAATACGCTGATGCCTACCAGCGAGTAGAGGCCCACGATGTCTTGGATGAAGATGGTGCCGAGCGTGCAGAGGGCGGCGCCGGTGGCAAAGATAGCCAGCAGCAGCCGGGTGTTGACATAGCGCATCAGGAAGGTGCTGATAAATCGTCCGCTGAGGAAGAGCACCATCGCCACGATGTTGTAGGTCTGCGCCGTAGCCTTGTTGATGCCCAGACGGTCGGCATACTGGATGATGAAGGTCCACACCATAATCTGCGCAGCCACATAAAACATCTGTGTGACCACGCCGGCCATGTAGGGCTTGTTGTCCAGCAGCCGGCGCATGGTGTCGCCCACGCGGGCATGCTCACCGGTGCTCTCCGTGCGTGGCATCCGCGTGAGGGCGAAGACCACCAGCATGATGAGCACCACCAGTCCGATAGCCACATAGGGGTCGCGTATCACCACCAGGTCGTGCAGACGTATGCCAGACTTCTCTGCCTCGGTGAGGGTCGGGAAGATGATGGCACCGGCGGCGTCGCGACGGTCAGACCACAGGTGGGGCAGCACGATAAACGACGCCACGCCCATGCCCATGAGCGAACCGAGGGGGTTGAACGCCTGCGCCAGATTCAGACGGCGTGTCGACGTCTCCTTGCTGCCCAGCGAGAGCACAAAGGGATTGGCCGTGGTCTCCAGAAACGCCAGTCCGAAGGTAAGCACATAGAGCGAGATGCAGAAGAAGGAGAACTCCTGATACGCCGCAGCCGGTATAAACAGGAATGCGCCCAACGCGTAGAGCGCCAGACCCAGCATGATGCCGCTCTTGTAGCTGTAGCGGCGTATGAAGAGCGCCGCAGGCACCGCCATGGTGGCATAGCCGCCATAGAAGGCAAACTGCACAAGCGACGCCTCGCTGGCCTTGAGTTCCATCACCGTCTGGAAGGCTGCCACCATGGGGTTGGTGATATCATTGGCAAATCCCCAGAGGGCAAAGAGGGTGGTCAGGAGCACGAAGGGCAAGAGAAACTTCTTCTCCACTAATCGAGGTTTGTTCATTGCTTCAATTTCTATTACACGATTAAAACGACAGAGAGAGGGGAGCCGCCACCGGCACCGTGGCCGTTACAGACCAGATACCCTACGGCGTCTCTCCTCTCTCTTTGATTGTCTACTTATTGTTCATTGACCCATTATTTGTACACAGGACCGAAGTTCTGGCAGGCGCGATAGTCGGCACCCTCCTTGTCCATACCGAAGGCATTCCATGCCGATGGGCGGAACACCTGGTCGTCGGCCACGTTGTGCATACATACGGGGATGCGCAGGATAGAGGCGAGGGTGATGATGTCGGCACCGATGTGGCCATAGGCGATGGCACCGTGGTTGGCGCCCCAGTTGTTCATCACCGAGTACACATCCTTGAAGGCGTCGCGCGAAGCGTCGAGGCGTGGCACAAACCATGTGGTAGGCCAGGTCTTGTCGGTGCGCTTGTTGAGGATGTCATGGATTTCGGGGTCGAGGTCTACGCTCCAACCCTCGGCGAGCTGGATGACGGGGCCCAAGCCCTTGACTCTGTTCACGCGTATCATGGTCATAGGCATACCACCACGGGTGAGGAAGTTGCTTGAATAGCCACCGCCACGGAAGTAGTCGCGGCAGGCAGGATACCATGTCGTGGCCTTGAGGCAAGCCTCAACATCTTCCTGGGTCATCTCCCAGTGATGCTTCATGGTGGGGTTGCCCTCGGCGTCGGTCATCGCACCAGTGGCGTCGAGCGTCGTGGCACCCGAGTTGATGAGGTGGATGAAACCGCCGGCAGCCAAACCGGTGGCTTCCTTGCCGGTGACGCGCTTCACAGCCTCGGGACTCCAGTAGGTACGGATGTCAGAGAACATCACACCCTTGTTGGTAAGCAGATGACCGAAGAGCATAGCCACGCCGTTGAGCGAGTCGTTCTCGGTGGCCAGCACGTTGGCCTCGCGTGTGCCGTTCCAGTCAAACGAGGTACACATCAGCGACTCGGGGAAGTCAAAGTTGGGGATATAGTCGGTCCACTGGCGCTGGCCCTGCACACCGGCAGCGATGGCGTTGTGGCCCAGACTCTCCTCCTTGAAGCCCAGCTCCTCGAGACGAGGGTTGCCGTGCATCAGGTCGTTGATGATAAGCATATTCTTTACAGTGAACTCCCAGTCCTTGTCTTTCTGCTCGCGGGTCTTGGCCTTGCCTATCTCCTCGTTGTAGTCGTGGCCCTCATTGGCCTTGCAGTACTTCTCGGTCCAAGCCATGGCCTTCTTGTACTCCTCGGGGTCATAGATACCCTCGTCCACACGGCGCAGGATTTCGACCAGGTCCACATACTCGGTACGCATGCCGAGATAGTCCTGGAAGAAGTCGGCGTCGACGATACTTCCGGCAATACCCATACAGGTGTTACCCATGCTCAGATAGCTCTTGCCGCGCATCGTAGCCACAGCCTGTGCGGCGCGGGCAAAGCGCAGTATCTTTTCTGCCACGTCGGCAGGGATAGTGTTGTCGTCGAGGTCCTGCACATCATGGCCGTAGATGCCGAAAGCAGGCAGACCCTTCTGGGCATGGGCAGCCAGAACGGCAGCCAGATACACGGCGCCGGGGCGCTCGGTACCGTTGAAGCCCCAGACAGCCTTGGGATAGTGGGGGTTCATATCCATGGTCTCCGAACCATAGCACCAGCATGAGGTGACGGTGATGGTGCTGCCCACACCCTCGCGCTCAAACTTCTCGGCACAAGCGGCGCTCTCAGCCACACGACCTATGGTGCTGTCGGCGATGACACACTCTACTGGCGAACCGTCGCCATTCTTAAGATTAGTCGAAATGAGATTAGCCACAGCCTGAGCCAGGGCCATAGTCTTGTCTTCAAGACTCTCGCGAACGCCACCCTGACGGCCGTCGATGGTGGGGCGGATTCCAATTTTAGGATACTTCATGGTTTTTATGTATTATAATGTTAAACGATTTACCGGTCTTTAGCAGAGAGACCATCGACGCTACCACTCTCGGTGACACGGCAATGGCTACTCTTGTGTAGATGGAAACAAAAGTAGCCATTTTTTTTGTCTTTCATACCCTTTTTAATGTTAAAAGAACAAAATACCGACACCGAGGGTATCGGGAGCGGTGACAGTGAGCCACTTCAGCGGCGTGGCGACCACCATGGGCGGCTCGTATCGGAAGTCACGTGGGCTCGTGTCTTCCGTCACGAAGGCTCGTAACATAAGGCACGAGCCCACGTATCTTTTGACACGAGCCAGCCGAGCTAACCTCCGTTAACACTTGCGGTCATCACCAGTTTGGCAGATTGGGTAATAATCACTACCTTTGACACGATTAAAAACTATTTCTATGAACATAAAGTACAACATCCAATCCATCAAAAACGCACAGGGCAACGGCAAAGACCGTGAGTTTGTACGCCTCTATGAGAATGCACCCTTGAGCCCTCGCCAACTGGAAGAACACATCCGCAACCACACCAGTCTGACTCCGGGAACGCTGCACGGCGTGCTCGACACCCTCGGCGACTGCATGGCCCACGCTCTCTCCGAGGGCACGCGGTTCCATCTGCCCGGCATAGGCTACTTCTCGCTGGGCGCAAGGCTCAACAAGCCCGACGGCGCTGCCGACGGCAAGGTCAGGGGCAACCAAATCAAGGTAGACGGCATCAAGTTTCGCCCCGAAGCCAGACTGCTCGCCCGCGTGAAGCGCAACACACGATTTGAACGTGCCCGATACTCCACCCGGTCGCGGCAGTACACAGAAGCCGAACTGCTGGCAAAAATCAAGGACTACCTCGCCATCAACAGTTGCATCACCCGCCGCATACTGGAGATGGAGTTCAAACTGCGCGAGACGGCTGCGCTCAAGTGGCTGCGCCGCTTTACCGAAACGGGAGTACTGATCAAGGACGGTACATCGAACGCACCCGTCTATCTACTGAACCCGCAGGCCGAGGGCGGCGATTAGCCTCTCTCCCACCCTCGTCACGACCTGGTCTGCCCACCACGCCACCCTCGCCATGATAGGCACCCCAACAGCGGCGATGGTTGGCACGGCGGCAGACCGTCGCTCCAGCGACCCACAACAACGGCGATGCGCCATATATGCAGTGGCAACAGTTACCACGCTGCATATATGGCGCATCTGGTTAAATGTAATTCTCGGGAAAGGGTCAGGGCAGGCTCTCGCCCTCAACGTAGGTCTCCATAAACATGTGCTCGCCATCAAAGACGGCATAGGTAAACTGCCATATCCAGTCGCCGAGTATCATGAGGCGGGTCTTGCGCGAGAGCATCAGGTCGAGCTCGATGTGGCGGTGGCCGAACATGAAGTAGTCTATATCCTTGTGGGTGGCGAGGTAGTCCTTGGCATAGCGCACGAGATACTCGCGGTCTTCACCCATATACGGGGGCTCGTGGCCGTCGGCTCGCTTGAGTCGGCTATGCTTGGCCCAGTTGAGCCCGAGCCACATGCCCCAGCGCGGATGCATCATATTGAGCAGCCGCTGGCACAGAGGGCTGTGGAAAACGCGTCTCAGGAAGCGGTATTTGGGGTCTGGGTCGCCCAGACCGTCGCCATGGGCCATGTAGAAGACGCTGTCGTAAATCTCGGTGGTCATGGGCGACTTGTGGACCTTGACGCCACACTCCTGCTCGAGGTAGCCGTAGGTCCAGAGGTCGTGGTTGCCGGTGAAATAGTGTATCTCTACGCCGCTGTCGGTGAGTTCGGAGAGCTTGCCGAGAAATCGGGTGTAGCCCTTGGGCACCACGTAGCGGTACTCGTTCCAGAAATCAAACATATCGCCCAAGAGATAGATGGCAGCGGCCTTGTCCTTGATGCTGTCAAGAAACCGCACCAGCCTGCGCTCTTGCATCCGGGCGTGGGGGATGGCGAGCGAGCCCAGGTGGGCATCGGAGAGGAAATAGACGTTCTTCATAACCATTCCGTTTTAATCGAAGCCGAGTTCTACCCTCGCCTCCTCGCTCATCATGCTTTGGTCCCAAGCGGGGTCGAAGACCAGATTGACATTGGCGGTCTTGACCTGGTCGAGGCTCTCGACCTTGGTGCGCACGTCTTCGAGGATGAAGTCGGCGGCGGGGCACGAGGGGGCGGTGAAGGTCATGTCGAGGTCTACGGTGTAGTCGTCCTTGACGTCTATCTTGTATATCATGCCGAGGTTCCAGATGTCTACGGGTATCTCGGGGTCGTACACGGTCTTGAGCACCTCCACGATGCGCTCCTCTATATGGGTTTTCTCTTCTTGTGTCATAGCTGTGAATTGATTGATACGACAAAATTAGTGGAAAAGGCCCAAAGGACAAAACTTTTCAGCTTGTTTTTTCGGCAGCGGCGTCAGCGGGCGGGCTCTACATAGCAGTAGGGGCGCAGGGCGTGGGCCCGGAGTCCGTAGCTGTCGTCGGCCTGGACCTCGATGACATGGGCACCCTTACACTGAGCCTCGCTGAGGGGCAGCGACCAAATCTGGGGCGAAGAGAGATGGCGGATGGGGTTGCGGCGGCTGTAGGGGGTGGGATAACCCTTGGAGAGGTTCTGCTCGCGCACACGGGCAGCATTGGGGTCGAGCACGTCGGCACGCTGGCAGAGCGTCCAGGCGCCACCATCGACGCGACAGCGCACGCGGGTGGAGTCGCAGCCGCCCCATACGGTGATGAGGGCCTGGCGGGGAGCCACATCGCGGAGGTCGCGCAGACGGTGGTCGAGGCTGTCTATGCCCACGACATGCACCGTCATCTGCCGGTGGTCGTCGAGACCCACGCCCTTGCAGCGGAAGGTATAGCGGGGACCGTCGAAGTCGAGCACGAAGTAGTTGCGGGGAGTGCCGCCCTGCTGGAGTGCCATGGGCACGCCTTCCCAGTCGCGCTCGCCGACCCACCAGAAGCCGCAGGTGGCGCCGACGCCCAACTCGGGAATGGTGCGGCCGTCGTAGCGATGGAAGTCGCGCATCACGCGGTGGAGATGGGCGGTGAGGGCCAGCACGGGGCGCGCTCCCACAGCGGCGAAGAGCTCGTCGCGGTTGCGGGTCACGGCGAGGGGGATGTGCATCACCAGCACTACCAGGCGTGAAGGGTCGACATGGGCGAGGTCTTCACGCACAAACTGGAGCTGGCTCTCGCTCACACGGCCCTCATAGCCACGGGCGCCACGGCCATAGACATTGTTGAGCACGATGAAGTGCACGTCGCCCTCGTTGAAGGCATAGACCGGCGAACCGAAGGTGGCGCTGTAGGTGGCGGTCTGGCGCCAGAGCAGGCTGTCGACGTCGCGGTCGTGATTGCCCACCACGGTATAGGAGCGCGAGGGCAACTGGGCTATCATGCGCTGCAGGTGGGGATAGAGCGCGAGGTTGTTGTTGACCAGGTCGCCAAGGAAAATATTGACATCGGTGCTGTCCTTGGTCATGAGCTCGGGCAGGATGGTGCGCGAGGCAAACTCCAGCTCCTGGGAGTTGCCCACCTGGATGTCGCCGATGGCGTTGAGCCTGAAACGCTGGCTCACGGGCTTGGCAGCGAGGGCGAAGTCGTGGCGGGAGCCGGCAACGGCGGGATAGACGAAGGCACTGTTGACCAGGCGGTGGCCCTGCATGGTGTAGCCGGCAGGCAGGATGGGAAAGAGGCTGCTCCCCTCGCCCACCTCGATGCGATAACGGCCCTTGGCGTCGGTGGTGACCACACGGCAGCCGTCGGAGACGGGAATACCGCCAAGCAGCGTCTCACCACGGTCGTAGCGTCCGTTGCCATTGGCGTCTATAAACACTCTGCCCCCGGCAGTGGGCTGCGCCGCAGCCTCCACTACCGAGAGCACGAGTGTCAATAAGGTTGAAAAAGTCTTTGTCATTCGGTACGTAATGTATGCAAGTGATTGCTGTTGGTAAAGGTGACATAGCCCACACCGTCGGAGGTAAACTTGAGGTTAAGTCCTGAAGCGGCCAGGTCGGCGAGCTTGGCAGGATTGCTCCACTGGCGGGTGTCGGGGTCAAGATACATCATGTAGGGGAAGCCCTGGTCCAGCGTGTTGGTATAGACCACATAGGGCGTGCCGTTGGGGGCTGTGTCGAGGGCCACCTCGGTATGGCGGTCGGGGGTGAAGCCGAGGGGCAGCACGTTGCCGCCGAGGGTGAGCCAGGCGTCCTGAGTCTTGTCATAATACTTGACGCGCACACCAAGCTGTCCGCTGGCATCGTCCATGGTCCAGATGTAGGGGGTGCCGTCGGCGGTCACGGTGACGCCTATCATGGCGATGTTGTTGGTAGCATTGCCGGGCTCGAGATAGTTGACAATCATCGGTGTCCACTCTCCGCCCTGGTATCGCAGCACGTTGTAGCCATAGTTGACGCCATTGACAGCGCCGCGGTTGATGCTGATGACATAGGCAGCGTCCTTGCCGCCAGCCACATTGGCCATATACACCTGGTTGGTGATGGCGCCGGGCACCTGACTGTTCCATGCACCGTCCTTGTAGTTGGACACGACGAGGGTACGGTTGGGATAGTCGGCCTTGGAAGAGTTGTTGACCTGGGCGCCCACAAGCTCGCCGTCGAGGGCACAGAAGCCCACATAGTTGGACACTGCCTTGAGCAGGCCCTTGTCGGTACCCACAAACTCCCAGTCGCTGCCGTTATACTTCATCACGCTCATACCGTTTTTGAGCACCGTGGCCTGCTGGTCGGCATAAGCCACATAGAGTGTGCCGTCGGGGGCGATGTCGAAGTCGAAGTAAGAAGAGTTGACGGTATGGCCGAAGCCTTCGCCGCCCACGGCTGTCCACTCGCCATCGTCGCCCAGGGTGAGCACGGTGCTGTGGTTGGCAGCGGTGGCAGAGTTGCCGGCACGGGTCTTGAAGCCAATGTAGGGCTTCTGGTCTACGGGGCTAATCTTGAGCACGGGGTTGCCGTAGGTGGTGATGCCTGCCACCTGGGCAGTCTCAACCCAGCGGAGCGAAGCCTTGGTGACGGTGACCTCGCAGCGGCGGCTCACGCTGCCACGGGTCAGGATGTAGTCGATGGGCTGGCTGAAGTCGTTGGCGGTGGTCTGGCTTACCTGCTCGGCGCCACCCACCTTGACGGTGGTGCCCTCGCTGGTGGTGAAGCGTGCCACGAGGTTGTTCTTCTCTACCGTGGGAGGCAGCGCCACGCTTACGGTCTGGGTGGCAGCGCCACCTGTCTGGTCGGCAGTGAGCTCTACCACATAGTCGGAGCCAAGCACACCGGGATTGTCGGCCTTGTAGAAACCGAAGCTGAGCATCGCGGGGGCGTTGACATCATTATATACATAATTGTTGCTGTCTGTACAGGCGGCGGGGACAAGCATCACCACCAGCAGCGCTATGATATATCCTAAGTGTTTCATATCAGTTCTTTTTTTCGATTACAAGTTGTTTCTGGAGACCATCGGGACCGGGAACACCCAAATGGAGGTTCTGGCTGTTGCCGGTGAGACGGATGGTGAGGGTATTGTCCTTGGTCTCATCGACGGGATGGGCAAGCCACTTGATGCGGATGGGCATGTCGTAGATACCGGGCTCGAAGGTGAGCTGGTTGCCGGTGGTGACGAGTTCGTAGTCGACACCTTCCTGCAGGCCGTCGCCCACCACAATCTCGTAGTTGACCACGAGGGCGGTGGTAAGCATCTTGCTGCTTACCGACACCACGTAGGTATTGATATTGTTTACATTGGAGAGCACCACCGTTTGTGAAGCGCCGGTAGTGGTTGTCACCTTGACGAAGGGCATATCAAAGCCTTCGAACTCTTCTTTCTGGCAGCCGCACAGGGCGACGAGAGCCAGGAGCATTACTATGATTTTCTTCATGACGTTTCTACTTGTTTACGGTGGGGTTGGGCTTCATGTTCTCATTGGCGTCGAGCTCATACTGAGGGATGGGCAGCACAAAGAGGTCGTTGGGGTAAGCGAGCGAGCGCACGGTGGAGTTGGTGTTGTGCTCGCGCACGAGGTTCTGCTTCCAGCGGGTGATGTCGAAGAAGTTGTGGCCCTCGAAGCAAAGCTCCTTGACGCGCTCGCGCTGCACGAGGGCGAGCAGGTCGCCGTCGGCGGTGGCGTCGAGCACCTGGGCAGCCTTCTCGGCACCCACGTTGCGCTCGAGCAGCTGGCGCAGATACTGGCGGGCATCGCCCTGCTTGCCGCTGATGTGGCAGGCAGCCTCAGCCGCATTGAGCACCATCTCGGAGAGACGGAAGACGATGGGGTCTTCGCGCTTGGGCTGATTGTCGGGGATGCTGGTGGCTGTGTACTTGACACACTGCTTCACGCCGTCCTTGTGGATGAGCTGCAGGCGCAGGTCGGCAGCGTCGTAGAGCGAGAGCAGCGTGTCGGCGGGCAGACACTCGCTGGCATAGAACTCCTTCTGACGGCCGGTGAGGTCGGCACCGCTCAGGCGGAGGATGGCCTCGCCGCGGGTGCTCAGGTTGTCATACATATTGATATAGTCGGCACCCTGCGCCAGACTCTCGCCGTTGATGGCGAGCTGGGCATACTTGAGGGCGTTGTCCCAGTCTTCCATATAGAGATAGACGCGCGAGTACATGGCATTGACAGCCTGGAGCGACACGTAGTGTACGTCGGTGGCGTGACTGTCGCTGAGCAGGGCGGCAGCCTTGCCCAGGTCTTCGAGGATGAAGGCGTAGATGTCCTTGACCGAACTGCGGCCGAGGATGTCGTTGGGGCCGAGGGGACGGTCTACCTTGGGCACACCGAGATGAGAGGCATCGGCGCTGTAGTTGTAGGGCTGGCCGTAGACACGCACGAGGTCAAAGTGGCAGAGCGCGCGCAGCACGAGGGCCTGACCCAGGATGTTGTCGATGGCATCTTTCTGGGTGGGATAGTCGGCAGCCACGGCAGGGGCATACTTGATGATGTTGTTGGCATTGGCCATAGCCTCGCCGATGCGGTACCAGATGTAATAGGAGGTGGTAGCCGACACGGGATTGGGCACATAGTTGTACTGGTCGAGCATGGACGATCCGGAGGAGAGGTTGAGCGACGTCATATTGCCTGCTACCTCGGGATACTTCAAGAACTCGTTGTCGTAGCTGTTGTAGTACTGGGTGTAGGCACCCAGCAGACCGGCACGCAGACCGCGTGGGTCGGAAAGGAACGACGGTATGGTGGCCTTGCCCTTCTCATCGACGGTCAGGAAGCCGTCGCACGAGGTGAGCAGAGTGACCATCGCTAAAGCGACATATATAATAGTTTTCTTCATTGTGATACTGGGTTTAGAATCCGACATTGAGTGACAGGGTGAAGGTGCGCTCGAGCGGATAGCCGCTCATGAGCGTCTTGTAGGAGTTGTGGTCGCTGCCTGAGTAGGGACTGTAGGCCAACAGATTGTCGGCGATGAGCGATACCGAGGCATTGGAAAGTTTCCAGCCATTGACGAGGCTGCGGGGCAGCTGGTAGGTGAACACGACGTTCTGCAGGCGCACCAGATCCTTCTTGTAGAGATAGCGCGTAGAGGTGCGCGACGATCCGGTAGAGACGCCCGCCTGAGGACGGGTGTTCATGGCGATGTCGCCGGGATTGCGCCAGTAGTTGCGCTGCTCGATGGCCTGGTTGTAGCTCAGCACATTGTAACCGTCGGAGTTCATGATGCTGGCAAACGAACTGTAGGCGTAGCCGCCAAACTGGTAGTTGAGCAGGAAACGGAGCGAGAAGTTCTTGTAGCTGAGGGTGTTGGTCATACCGCCGGTGACGGTGGGATTGGCACTCTTGCCACGCACGCGGTTGTTGGTGCTGTCATAGACCTTGGTGATGTTGCCGTTGGCGTCGTACCACATGGGGCTGCCGTCGAGGGGGTCTACACCGGCCCAGCGCACCATGTAGTAGGTCTTGGTGTCCTGTCCCTCTATCCAGGAGATTTCGCCGAAGTTGACCTGGGTGCCGTTGTACGACTTGGTGAGGCGGTTCTGGTTGTGGGCGAGGTTGAAGTCGGTGGTCCAGGCAAAGTCGCCTTCCTTCTTGGCGACAAAGTTGCGGGTGGTGAGGTTGATCTCGATACCCTTGTTGACGATCTCGCCCACATTGCGGTAGGCACGGGTGTCGCCGGTAAGGAGCGAGATGGGCAGACGGCTCAAGAGGTTCTTGGTCTGGTTGTGGTAATACTCGATTTCAAAGTCGATGCGGTTGAGCACAGCCAGGCGCAGACCGAGGTTGGTCATATAGGTGGTCTCCCAGCTCAGACGGCTGTTGGGGATAGTGCCAAGCACACCGCCGAGCTCGCCGTTGTAGGAGTAGGAGCTGCTGTAGACGTAGGTACCCTGCGACTCCTGAGAGCCGAGGCGTGAGTTACCGTTGGCACCATAGCTGGCCTTGAGCTTGAGGACATTAATCCAAGGGATGTTGAAGAACTTCTCGTTGTGGATGTTCCACGATGCGCCGACAGAGGCGAAGTTGGCCCAGCGCACATCGCTGCCAAACTGGGAGTTACCGTCCTTACGGGCGTTGACGGTGAGGTAGTAGCGGTGGTCATAGGAGTAAGTGGCCTGACCCAGCAGCGACACCTTGCGGCGACGGCTGCTCGAGTTGTAGCCCTTGGTGGTGTTGGCCTGGCTCACATCGCGGATGTTGTCGTTGATGAAACCCGAACCGGTGACATACATAGTGGTGTAGTCGCGCGAACCGGCCTCAAAACCGGCGAGGGCTGACACGGAGTGACGGCCGAAGGTGCGGTTGAAGTTGAGACGGTGGATGGTATTCCAGTTGGTGATGTCTACGGATGAGCGGCGGGCATAGCCGATGGGGGTGCCGTCGGTGTCCATACCGGTCCAGTTCTTCTGCGAATTGTAGGTCTCTTCGAGGGTGCTGTTGTAGTCGTAGGCAAACTGGCCTGTATAGGTGAGGCCCTTGAGGATTTCATACTTGAGCGTGAAGTTGGAGCGCAGGTACCAGGTCTTCTGGTTGTTGTCGTTCTGCTCGCGCTCGAGGACGGAGTTGCTGATGAAGCGCTTCTTGGTGAAGTGGGGAGTGCCGTCGGCGTTGAGGCCGTCGACCTCCATATTGTGAGGGCACTGAAAAAGTCCCCTTTTTTTATGACCAAAACGGAAAATGCTTACGAT
>ERZ780033.172-NODE-172-length-25287-cov-33.1925_pt1 | contig 25287 bp, 22 predicted proteins | sample MGYA00511024_ERZ780033 | MGnify/ENA primary metagenome ERZ780033 (study PRJEB29588, sample SAMEA2157043) | human gut metagenome | biome: human gut; feature: human-associated habitat; material: faeces | place: Denmark | collected 2008/2010 ... | reverse complement strand
CCGAAATAACACCATTTTTTATACCGGATTTTTGATTCGAATTTTGAACACCCTACCTGTAAGGGCAAAAGCTTTACTAATTGCCGGGAATTTTAAAGCTTTTGCCCTTACAGGGCGACAAGTTTGCGAACATAATAACCCAGGGCGTTGCCCTGGGCTAAGAGCTTCTGCCCTTTCTGCTGTGTAGTTACATGCATGGATAATTCTTTTTGTTAAAGGAGGTTAAAATAGTACTTTTTCCTTATTTGTGATTAAACTTTTTGTGTTTTGTAGGGTCTTATTACTGATTAGAATTCATAAACTGAACTTTTATTATATCGTGTGAGAAAAGTTCAATAGGATTTATTAGTTAGTATTTAGGTAGTAAGAGCATTCTCTTTGTGAAAAGGGGGTGCTTTTTTTTGTGTTCTTATATTTTTTTCTTAACTTTGCAGATAATTAGGTCTTCATTCTGTGGATTAGATTTATTAATGATGCAGATTTAGGCCTTTACTCAATAGAATATCAAAACAAAAGTACAATGAAGAAAACAATTTCCATGCTCGTGATAGCGGTTCTGGGTGCCGCCTGTTTCTCGTCATGCGGCGAGAAGAAAAAGAGCAATGTCATCATAGCCCCTAAGCCTGCTGCTCCAAAACCTAAGAAGACGCAGGAATTGAGTAGTTATGAGCAGTCGCGCGACATCTCCTGGCTCGGCAAGACTTATCGTGTAGTGATGAAACGAGAGTCTGATCACAGTCTGCCTTTGGTGGAGAGTGAGGATCATACCAAGTACTACGACAACAAGATTACGATCAAGGTGCTGCGGGAGGATGGAACAGAGTTCTTCAGCCGCACTTTCCAGAAAAGCGATTTTACGGGTTATCTTGATGCCGAAACCAAGAAGACGGGTGCCTTGTTGGGTATTGTTTTTGTTGAGGTGAAGGGCGACGTGCTGCATTTTGCAGGCAGTGTGGGTTCTCCCGATGTGACCAGTGATGAGTATGTACCTCTTGTAATCACTGTCAACCGGATGGGCGCTGTCAGTATAGCCAAGGATAGCCAGTTGGACACAGCAGGTGATGAAGACGAAAAAGCCTCGTCTGTTGAGGACGAGGCTGATGATGGGGTATGATGTATAAAATTTAGTGACTATTTATAAAGCATCACTTACTTCAATAGTTTTTTGAAGTCTTTTTCAAAGCATTGTGGGTGTTTACCGATGAAGAGGACGTTGAGCAGACAGTTGGCTGCCAATTCCTCATCGTTCAGGTCAGCACCCTTTCCTTTTCTTACTTCCTTGCCCAAGCAAGCATCCCAAGTGGTGTTGAAACAACTGTCGTCGGCTCCCACAATCATACTGTTGCTCGAGTTAGGATCCTCCATCAGTTCGTAGCGAATGGTCTTCTTGCTCATCACAGGCTGGATGCTGCACAGCATGTCGAATGCTTTCTGAAAGACGTCGCGATGCAGATTGGCGTTAGGGAACATCGTGCTGACAGTAGGAAAGAGTTCCTCAAAGTCGAACGATTGTAAGAGTTGATAAAGTTTCATCCTTGTTCTATGGTTATGTTTGCTTATTAGAACTTAGCCATCTTGATGGCGTCAATGGCGCACTCGTCGCCCTTGTTGCCCAGCTTGCCACCACTTCTGTCTTTGGCTTGTTGCAGGTCGTTGGTGGTCAGCAGACCATAGATGACCGGAATTTCCTGTGAGGCATTGAGGCGTGCAATGCCATAGGTAACGCCCTGACAGATGTAGTCGAAGTGAGGAGTCTCGCCACGGATGACGCTTCCTAACACGATGACAGCATCGTAGCCCTGGTTAAGAACCATCTGTCGTGCTCCGTATATCAGCTCAAAGCTTCCAGGTACGGTTTTCACGTGAATGTTCTCAGGCAGGGTGCCATGCTTTTTCAGGGTGTCGACGGCACCTTTCAGCAAAGCGCCTGTTATCTCAGGGTTCCACTCAGCTACCACGATGCCAAAGCACATATTGCTGGCATCGGGTACCTTGGTGAAGTCGTATTCTGACAAATTATGAAGTGCTGTAGCCATAATTAGTTAGAAGCTCTTTCGATGTACTTGTCGATCTCTGCACTCTGAACGAGCATAGAGTTCACATACTTTTTCTTGATGTCCTGATAGATCTTCAGGGCCTCGTCCTTCTTGCCCTGGCTTTCCAACACTTCGCCGGCCTTGATAAGGAATGTAGGAGAGAGGCTGTTGTTGGCATCGTCCTCAGCCTTGCTGTCTGCCATGTCAGCAGCCTTCTTGAAAGCGTCAACAGCCTTGTCGAGCTGGTTGAGGTGAGCGTATGCGTCGCCGAGAGCAGCCTGAGAAGCTGGGCTGATCATCTGGTCGTCTTCTGTTGAGAAAGCGTCGAGGCTCTTCTGAGCTTCTGCCCATTTGCCGAGGTTGGCGTAGCAAAGACCGGCATAGAGGTTGGCCAGGTTACCTGCCTTGGTACCGCTATACTCGTCGGCCAACTTAGCGAAACCTACGAAGCCGGCACCGTCGCCATTGACAGCCTGCTCGAACATCTCGTTGTTGAAGTAGGTCTGACCCTTGCTGAGCGCTGTGCTTGCCTTTTCCTCACGAGGACCGGAAATCTGTGAAATGTAGAGGAATACACCTGCAATAACAACAATGATTGCTGCCACTGCGATAAGGATGGCTTTCTTGTATCTCATGAAGAAAGCCTCGCGGTTGTTGATGTTCTCTGTTGATTCGAGAACCTGTTCTGTTTTGTTTGCCATTTTTTATTTTTGTTTTTTATTATTTTTTCCTTCTTGTTCTTAGTGTGCCTTGCTCAATGGCCACTACACTTTAGGTTGCAAAAATACGTAAATTTATCCACATATTGAAATTTATAGCCTACTTTTTTCGTTTTTTGCGCTTTTTCTGCTAACTTTGCAGTTCAATAGTGGCATAATACGTATGATTTTACAGAATATCTCGATAATTAATTACAAGAACATCAAGGCTGCCAATTTGGAATTGTCGCCCAAGATCAATTGCCTCATCGGTCATAACGGTGTGGGCAAGACCAATTTCCTGGATGCCATTTACTATCTTTCGTTTTGTCGCAGTGCCTACAATCCTATCGATTCGCAGGTTATTGCGCACGATGAGAACTTCATGGTGATAGAGGGCAACTATCTTGATGAGCGAGAGAATGTCGAGAATATCTTCTGCGGTATGAAGCGTGGAACGAAGAAGCACTTCAAGCGCAACAAGAAGGAGTACAAGCGACTGTCACAACATATCGGATTGATACCGCTCATCTTTGTCTCTCCTTCTGATACGGTACTTATTGAGGGTGGAAGCGAGGAGCGACGCCGCCTGATGGATGTGGTCATCTCGCAGTACGACCCTTCCTATATTGAGGCATTGGCCAACTACAACAAGGCTTTGCAACAGCGTAATGCTCTGCTCAAGATGGAGGAGGAACCTGACGTGACGCTGATGGAGATATGGGAACAGGAGATGGCTCGCAATGGTGAGCTGCTCTTTCAGAAGCGTGAGGCTTTCGTCAAGGAACTGATTCCTCTGTTTCTGCAGATCTATCGTCATATCTCTGGCGATCGTGAGGTGGTGAGCCTGCGTTATGTCTCTCATTGTCAGCGCGGTCCGCTCCTTGATGTCATACAGCGCGACCGCTTCAAGGATAGGGCTGTAGGCTATTCGCTTCATGGCGTGCATCGTGACGACCTGGAGATGCTGATAGGTGATTTCCAGATGAAGCGAGAGGGAAGTCAGGGACAGAACAAGACCTTTGTCTTGGCTCTCAAGTTAGCCCAGTTTGATTTCCTGCGACGCACGGCATCGAGTACTACGCCCCTCTTGCTGCTCGACGATATCTTCGACAAGTTGGATGCCCAAAGGGTAGAGGCGATTGTCGACTTGGTATCGGGAGCCAATTTTGGACAGATATTCATCACCGATACCAACCGCGACCATCTCGACCGCATCCTGCACGAGAGTGACGGCAATTACAAGATATTCCATGTAGAAGGTGGAAACATAGATTTGGTTCACGAAGAATAGTAGAAAAACCTGCAAAGCAAAGAAATATGTTCAGACGAAAAGTACGTTCCTTATCAGAATTGTTGCCCGAGATATTGAGGCGCGAGGGACTGGAGACCCCGCTGCAGCAGAAGCGTCTTCTTGCTTCCTGGGATCAGGTGGTGGGTGAGCCTGTAGCCAAGTACACTGGCGACAAGTTTATCAAGAACCAGACTCTCTTTGTCAAGATACTCAGTCCGGCCTTGCGTGCCGACCTCTCGCTGAGTCGCAGCCTGTTGGTCAAGCGGCTTAACGAGGCAGCGAAGGCTTTTGTCATTTCTGATATCAAGTTCTATACGATAGCATCCATCTTGATATCGGTGGCTTCGGTGGGCACGGTCTCCGTCTTCTGAAAGTCGAAGCATATACCTATTTTATATAGATGGGGCATCTTGCAGAGCATACGGTCGTAGTAGCCTTTGCCTCTGCCCAAGCGATGCCCCGACTTATCGAAACTCATGCCCGGGATGATGCCTGCTTCTATTTTCCCGTATTCATCTACTGGCAGCAGTCTGCCTACAGGTTCCATGATGTGGAAACTACCTTGTCTTAAGTCTTTCGAGCCTGTATATTCTCTTATCTCCATGTTTTCTCCGTCTACGACAACGGGCAGGAATACCTGTTTTCCCTGATTGACCAGTTCGTCGATAAACTGATGGGTATTCACCTCGTCGGGAAGCGAGTAGTATAGTAGTGTGCTGCGGGCTTGCTGCAGCCGGATGTTTCTGCGCAGCCGGTCTAAAACAAGAAGCGACAGTTCTTCGAGCTGTTGCCCGGAGAACTGTCGCTTTCTCTCTCTGATGATATTTCTGAGTTCTTTCTTATTCATTTTTCTGCCTACTTATGCCAAGCGGGATGGGCTTCTGTGCAACGAACGGTAGTTGTAGGGCACATTTGCCATAGCTACCTTCTGCTTCTTTTTGTAAACAGGCTTGGTGGCAGGAACGGGCTTTTTGGGGAAAGCCTCGTTCTTTTGAAACACCTCCATCGTTTTGTAGATAACAGGATCGTCCTGGTTGATGTATTGATTCCAAGCCTGGTCGTTGAGCATGTTGTAGATCACGCGGCTGTTGATGTAGCGTTCCAACAGTTTGTGCGACTTGCGGATGAGCAGGTTGCGGCGCTGCAGACCGTGCTTGTCGGCATAGGTGGCAAACTTGTCTACCATGTTCTGCTTGTCCAGATAGTCGGCCAGCTCCATCATCTCCTTGAAGTTGTTCAGCTTAGGACGGTTGTCGTCGGTATAGGTGAAGGCGAACTGCAGGATGAGTCCGCTCATGCTTGCCTGCTTGAAGTAGGATGTCATTCCCAAAGTATCCTCGGGTACGAAGATGTCGGGAGTGATGCCTCCTCCGCCATATACGGTACGTCCCAATCCCGTGTGATAGGCCGGACCCGTATGCTTGATGCTGTCTTGCGAGAAGAACTCGCCATGCTCATAGCGGTTGAGCAGGTCTTGCTCATAGTCCTTGTCGTCACCCAGGGTGTAAGGTTTCTGTATGCATCGACCCGATGGGGTGTAGTAGCGTGCAATGGTGAGTCTTATCATGCTGTGGTCGGGGAATTCTATCTGTTGCTGTACCAGTCCCTTTCCGAAAGAACGTCGGCCTATGATGGTGGCACGGTCATTGTCCTGCATGGCTCCTGCAAAGATTTCGGCAGCCGATGCTGAGCCTTCGTTGATAAGTACGACGAGCGGTATGTGCTGATAGGATCCCTTGCCATCGCTGCGGAAGTCCTGTCGTGGCGACTTGCGTCCCTGTGTGTAGACGATGAGTTTCTTGTCGGGCAGGAACTCGTTGGCCATGTTGATGGCTGCTGTCAGGTATCCGCCACTGTTGTCGCGAAGGTCGATACACAGGTTCTTGAATCCCTCTTGCGAGAGCTTTGCCAGGGCGATGAGCATCTCTGGATAGGTATTCTCGCCGAAGTTCTTGATGCGTATGTATCCGGTCTTGTCGTCGAGCATATAGGTTGCCGTGATGCTCTTGGTAGGTATCTCGCCTCGGGTCACGGTGAAGGTCTGTACCTTCTTGCTGCCGTAGCGCACCACACCAATCTTTACCTTGGTGTCTTTCTGTCCCTTGAGTCTGTGCATGGCTTCCTCGTTGGTGACGATCTTGCCTACGAAAGGCTTGCCGTCTACCGCCACAATCTTGTCGCCAGCCAACAGGCCGGCCTTCTCGGAAGGTCCGTTCTGTATCACATTCTGCACGTGTATGGTGTCATCTCTGATCACAAACTCGATGCCCACACCGCAGAATGATCCTTTCAGGTCGTCGGTGGCAGCAGCCACATCCTTGGCACTGATGTAAACGGAGTGTGGGTCCAGTTCAGAGAGGATGAGCGGTATCGCCTTGTCTACCAAAGAGTCGATATTCACCGCATCCACATACTGGTCGTCGATGATGTGCAGCAGGTTGTTGAGCCTGTTGCTTCCACTGTTGATGATATTGAGCCTGTTTCCTGAGAAATGGTTCGAGAAGAACGAGCCGATCATGATACCTATCACCACGCATACAGCCATGATGATGGGCATGAAACGGTTGGTCTTTTTCTTATTGATATTCATATATTTATTGTCTTATGTTCTTGGTTCGGCTTCTTCCTGCGAAGCGTCGTCGGGGTTGAGATATACTACCTTGATGCCAGCTCGCTCCATGAGTTCTATGCCGTCATTGAGTCGGTATTTCTCGGCATATACCACGCGCTTGATTCCCGCCTGGATGATGAGTTTGGCACACTCGATACATGGCGAAGCCGTGACATAGAGTGTACTTCCGTCGCTGTTGTTGCTGCTTCGTGCCAGCTTGGTGATGGCATTGGCCTCGGCATGCAGCACATAGGGCTTGGTCACGCCGTCTTCCTCGCATACGTTCTCAAACCCACTGGGTGTGCCGTTGTAGCCATCGCTGATAATCATCTTGTCCTTGACTACGAGTGCACCCACCTGTCGGCGCTTGCAGTAACTGTTTTCTGCCCAGATGCGTGCCATGCGCAAGTAGCGCAGGTCGAGTTTCTCTTGTTTGGAAAGTTGCTCTTCCATGTTTCTGTTGTTATGATTCTATATTTTTCTTTATCTCGTTGCGTTCCAGCAGGGCATCGATGGTAGGCTCTTGTCCGCGGAATCGCTTGTAGAGTGTCATCGGATGCTCGGTACCACCCTTTGAGAGGATGTTGTCTCTGAAGCTCTGTGCTGTCTGCTGGTCGAAGATACCGTTCTTCTTGAACACGCTGAAGGCATCGGCGTCGAGCACCTCTGCCCATTTGTAGCTGTAGTAACCGGCAGCATAGCCTCCTGCCATGATGTGCGAGAACTGTACGGTCATACAGGTATTGGGCAACTGTGGTGTGACCATGGCCTTTGCCCAGGCTTTCTTCTCGAATGGGATGATGTCGTCGTCGAAAGCTTCCTTCTTGGTGTAGTAAGCCATGTCGAGCAGTCCGAAGCTCACCTGTCGCAGACATCCGTAGGCAGCCATGAAGTTGCGGCTCTTCACGATGCGCTCTATCAGGTCGTCGGGCAGAGGCTCGCCTGTCTGATAGTGGAAGGCGAAGGTGCGAAGGAAGTCTTTCTCCACAGCATAGTTCTCCATGAACTGCGACGGCAGCTCCACAAAGTCCCACCATACATTGGTTCCCGACAGACTCTCAAATCGGGTGTTGGCAAACATGCCGTGCAGGCTGTGTCCGAACTCATGCAGGAAGGTCTCCACCTCGCCAAGGGTCAGCAGGGCTGGCTTCTCGGCTGTAGGTTTGGTGAAGTTCATCACCACGCTGACATGCGGACGTATGTTCTGTCCTTTATGGTCTATCCACTGTCCCTGGAATTCTGTCATCCATGCACCTCCCTGTTTGCCCTTGCGTGGGAAGAAATCGGCATAGAATACAGCCAGATAGCTGCTGTCCTTGTCGTACACCTCGTATGCTTTCACGTCGGGATGGTATACGGGTATGTCCTTGTTCTCCTTGAAGGTGATTCCGTAGAGTTTTCCTGCCAGACCGAACACGCCGTCGATCACTTTGTCGAGTTGCAGGTAGGGGCGCAGCATCTCGGCGTCGAGGTTGTATTTCTCCATCTGCAGCTTGTGCGAGTAGAAGCTCATGTCCCAGGGTTCCATCACGAAGTCATCTCCCTCAATGCGTTTTGCTAAGGCTGTTATCTCGGCAACCTCCTTCTCGGCGGTAGGCTTGTAGGCATCTATCAGGTCGTTCAGCAGTTTGTACACATTGTCGATATTGCTTGCCATGCGGTGCTTGAGCACGTAGTCGGCATAGGTGTCGAAGCCCAGCAGCTGTGCCAGCTCGCGTCTCAGGTTGATGAGTCGCTTGCATATCTCGAGGTTGTTGGCGTCGTTGTCGTGTATGCACTCGGTATTGCGGGCCATGTACATCTGCTTGCGGAGCTCGCGCTGTGTAGAGTAAGTCATGAAGGGAGAGAAGACAGGGAAGTCGAGGGTGAAGATCCATCCTTCCTTCTCCTGTTCCTTGGCATTCTGCTCGGCTGCAGCAATGGCAGTCTCGGGCAGCCCGTCGAGTTGAGCCTTGTCGGTGATATGCAGCTGGAAGGCTTTGTTTTCCTTGAGCAGGTTCTGCGAGAACTGCAGGGTGAGCATGCTTGCCTCCTCGGTGAGCTGGCGCAACTTCTCTTTGCCTTCCTCATCGAGCAGGGCACCGCTGCGTACAAAACCATCATAGCTTGTATCGAGCAACATCTGTTCCTCGGCATTCAACTCGCGGTTGGGATGGTCGTGTACGAACTTGATGCGTTCGAAGAGTTTCTTGTTCAGGGTGATATCGTTGGCATGCTTGGTAAGGATGGGGCTCATCTTCTGTGCCAAGGCTTCCATCTCGTCGCAGGTCTCTGCGCTCATCATGCATGAGAAAACATTGGAAACCCTGCTGAGCAAGTCGTAGTAGTGCTCGCCTTTCTCGGTATCCACGCGTGCCAGGGTGTTCTCGAAGGTAGGTTCTTCGGGATCGTTGACGATCTTGTCGGTGGCCTCATCGTCACGGCGTATACCTTCCATGAAGGCCTCTTCGTAATCTTCCAGCCTGATACGGTCGAAGGGTACGGTGTCGTGAGGGGTATTGTAAGGTGCAAAAAAGGGATTGATACGATTCTCTGTCTTATTTTCTTGAAGCATACTAACTTAGTGTTTTATTTTTGTGCAAAGTTAGTAAAAAAAGGTGTTATAATCTTCTTGTATCATATTATTTAACATACTTTTATCTCAACCCTTGCTGTTGGTAAGTTTTTCGAGTGCCTGGATGTGGATGCGCTCTCTGAAAAGTTGGATAAGTCCTTGGCTTTGCAAACGGTTGAGGGCTCTGGAGACATTCAGTCTGCTGTCGTTCACCTCTTCGGCTATGCGCCTCATCTTGATGTGGATTGTTTTCTCGCCTGTAGGGCTGACACAGTTAGCCTCGAAGAAGCGTGTGATGCGTTCCTCTAAACTCTTGGCTGGCGTCTGCAGGGTACGGAGGCTGTGCTTCTGACTCTGTGTGGATATCAGGTTGAGCAGGTTGATGCGGAATATGTCGAAGAGGGTTGCCAGCTTCATGACGTCTTGCTTGGCAATACATAGCAGGCTGCAGTCGTGCAGGGCTGTATAGGTATGAGTGAAGTATGGGTACAGACCGAAGATGCGTTCCGACTGGAAGGTCTCGGGTGCCTGTATCTTCTCATCGATGCTGTAGCTGTGGTCGGCAGACTCTGTCTTTACCATCACCTCGCCGTCGAGCAGGAAGTACAGGTGTGTGCATAGTTCGCCTTCAGCTACAATCGTCTCTCCCTTACTCGCTTTTCTGAAGTCAAAGCGTGTCTGCCCTGCAGCTTGCTGCAAGTCGTTGCGGCTCATTCCCAAGAAGAGGGGCAGAGCCAACAGGCTGTTGTATATGCGGTTTTCGGGCATAATGCTTGTGAGGGGGGCTTAACTCCTTAAGAATCACCTAATATCTTCTCCTTGAGTGATGGCGAGTACCATACCTCGGTCTTGCCATCATCATTGGTATAGATGAGGTAAGCCATGAGTTCTGAATGCTGTCTCAGTATCTCTTTGGCTTTTTCGAGCCCCATCACCATGAACGAGGTGGCGTAGGCATCTGCCGTGGCACAGTTTTTTGCCAAGACTGTGGCAGACAGCAGACTGTGCTGAACGGGGTAGCCAGTCTTGGGGTCGATGGTATGGGCATACTTCTTGCCGTTCTTATAGTAGAAGTTGCGATAGTTGCCGCTGGTTGCCATGGCTATATCCGTGACATTGAGCACCGTCTGCAGTTCCTGGTTGGTGTTCAGCGAGTCTTCGGTAGGTTTGTTCACGCCGATGCGCCAAGGTTGCTGTTTCTGGTTGATACCCTTGGTGACTATCTCGCCTCCTATCTCTATCATATAGTCGTTGATGCCTTTCTTGCTCAACAGTCGTGCCACCACGTCACAACCGTATCCCTTGGCTATGGCAGAGCAGTCGAGCATGATGCGCGGATCCTGTTTCTGTATGTGATTGTCGGAGGTGAGCTTCACCTTCTGGTAGCCTACTATCTTTCTCAGGTCGTCGATGACCTTCTTGTTGGGTTCCACACCTTTTTTGAAACCGAATCCCCATTCGTTGACCAGTGGGGCAACGGTAATGTCGAAGGCTCCGTGGGTCTCGTTGGAGATGTCCTCTGCCAAGAGGAAAACCTCTGTAAACATCGAGTTGACTACCGGGTTCTCGTTGCGGTTCACCTTCGAGATAATGGAGGTCTTGTTGAATGGCGAGAGCGACTCGTCCACCTTCTTCAGCTCAGCCTCTATCTCTTTCTTCAGATTGGTGTCGCTATGATAAGTGATGTGGTAGACGGTTCCGAAGATGAAACCCTCGTCGTGCTGATAGTTGATGTTTTCCTGTCCCTGCTTCAGGATGATGACCGTGCCGATGACGAGGAGCAGCAGGAAGGGAATTTGCCAGATGAGCTTTTTCTTGTTCATATTGATGGGATAGGGGTGATGGTTGATGTAAATGTGGGGGTGAGAATGATGCGGCTTTCTTGCTGCAGCGGGCTTACAGCTCGAAACTTACGTTGAAGGTTCCTCCAAAGCGTGAGCCTCCCTGCTTGCCAAAGCCGGGCACATACCAGGTGTTGCCATAGTCGCCGTCGTCATGGAAGAGCCTGCGCTTGTATCTCAGGCTCCAGCCCATTCTTACAGGGCCCCATATCTTGGCATCCACACCGAAGACAAACTCAGCCCAGTGGTAGTTGCACTTCACACCGTTGACCTCGTAGGGAGTCGTACCGCCCCATATAGGGTCCTGGATATCCGGACCTTTGAGGTCGTATTTGAAATAGGTAAGGGCGTATCTCACACCGCCATACAGGCGATAGATGTCGTGCTTGTTGCGCAACAGGTTGAAGTCGCAGCCTATTCGTCCGTAGGGTGCCGTCGTCTTGTAGTTGATCTGGGTGCTTTCGTCTGTGCCGTCAGCTTTTCCTATACCTATTTCTACTACAGGGAAATACTTGTCCTTGAGGTTGACACGCAGTGCCGCCTCATACTGACCGTAGTCGCTGACCATGAGTTGAATGGGGCCAACCAGGTCTGCGCTTACCGCCACGTTTCTCAACAGTGGGATGGTGTCCTTGTTGGTGGCGGCTATCTTCTTGCCTGATGATCCCTGGGCATGTGTCGCCTGTGCGGGCATCAGCAGCATCAGGGCGCTAATCGCGATGACCAAAGTAAATATAGAAGTGTGGCTTCGTTTCATCATAAGTTACTTCTTTACAGTTGATGACGATGGAGTCTATGCTGTTGTGCGTAGTCTTCACGCCGGTGATGGTATGAAAAAAGGATGGCTTGCAGTCTACCGACTCAAAGTGTGGTGTGTTGGTCTTCTGCACCGTTACGGTGTCGCGCAGCAGCCGGTTGTCTGCGTTGCGAGTCTCAAAGAAGAGGCTGTCTTCCAACAGCGAGTAGCTCATGGGCAGTATGAAACTGTCCACATTCACGTCCTTGTTGATCAGCACACTGTCGGTTCCCTCGATACGGTTGGTCGAGATGGTGAGTGTGTCGGTCAGGGTTGTTATGTTGCCTGCCAGCTTGTACTTGGTGTACACGGTGTTGTTGAGCGGACAGTCGAGCGTACTGCAAGCTGCCATCAGCCCAAGGGCCATCATGAGTATGGGGATTATTTTCCGCATCTTATCTCTTTTTCTATTTGATAGTCGTTACGATTGGGGTTCTGTCGGCTCAACAGGTCGCCTAAGAATCCTGCCAGGAACAGCTGGCTGCCTAAGAGCATGGCTGTCAGGGCGATAAAGAAGTAGGGCGAGTCGGTGATGAGGTGTCCATACACACCATGATAGAGGTCGATGCTCTTGTCGATGCCGAGGCATACCAGTGACAGGAAACCGATGAAGAACACCACGCTGCCCAAGAATCCGAACACGTGCATAGGTTTCTTGCCGAAGTTGCTCAGGAACCAGAGGGTCATCAGATCCAGATAGCCGTTGACAAAACGGTTCCAGCCCATGAACTTCGACTTGCCGAACTTGCGGGCCTGATGATGCACAGGCTTTTCGCCTATCTTGTCGAAACCGGCATTCTTTGCCAGATAGGGGATGTAGCGGTGCATCTCGCCATACACCTCGATGTTCTTCACCACGTCGCGGCGGTAAGCCTTCAGTCCGCAGTTGAAGTCGTGCAGGTTGTGTATGCCGCTCACCTTGCGTGCTGTGGCATTGAAGAGCTTGGTAGGAATGGTCTTCGACAGAGGGTCGCCCTCCTTGCGGTTCTGCTTGTAGCCCGATACCAGGTCGTAGCCTTCCTGGGTAATCATGCGGTAGAGCTCAGGTATCTCGTCGGGAGAGTCCTGCAGGTCGGCGTCCATGGTGATGACCACATCTCCCTGTGCCTCTTTGAATCCACAGTACAGGGCAGGGCTCTTGCCGTAATTGCGACGGAACTTGATGCCTTTCACCTGGTCGGCCTCCTCTGCCAAGTGTTCTATCACTTGCCATGAGTGGTCGGTAGAGCCGTCGTTGACAAAGATGACTTCGTAGCTGAAGTGGTTGGCTTCCATCACTCGCTTGATCCAGGCAAAGAGCTCGGGCAGCGATTCTTCCTCGTTGTATAGGGGTACGATAACGGATATGTCCATTTGTTTGGTGTGTTATTGTTGGTTATTGATGTTCTTGATACTTACGCGTCGTGCCATGATGGCTGCGATGACAGGGCTGAGTACTACACCCGCGATGAGGTCAGTAATCATAAACATGGAAGCCCATGCCAGTGGCTTCATCGAGAGAATGGTGTCGATGGTGGCCTTTGCCTCTGCCTCTGACAGATGGTATACTTCCTGCATCACGGGCTGGTAGGTGCTCTCCAATAAGGCCATGAAAGGTCCCATGTCCATAAACGAGAACCACAGAAACTGTACTACGGTGAGCAACAGGGTGGCATTGAAGAATGTCTGCATACAGTAGAAGGTGCCTCGGCGGAAAGAGATAGTGCCCTCCAGGGCATAGTCGCGGAAACTCTTCAGGCGTTTGCCTACAACAAAGGGAGTGCTGATCAACAGCAGGTTGCCTATCAGTCCCAAGAACGACTGGTCGGGCTTTACTGCCAGCATGGTGAATGCGAAACTAACTATCCATACAAGTCCTAAGATGGCTCCGTCCTGGCGGGCGAAAGCCCTTGTCTGAACTAAATTCTGTACATTAATCATTGTCTTATTTATGTATTATCGTGCAAAGGTAAGCAATTTTTAGCATATAGTGTTCAATGCTGCGATAATTTTATATATTTTTGGAGAAACAGACCTGTAGAAAACAAAAAAAGAGAACTTCTGTAGATGAAGTTCTCTTTTTTGAGCCTCTTGTCGGATTCGAACCAACGACCCCGAGATTACAAATCACGTGCTCTGGCCAACTGAGCTAAAGAGGCGGGTGGACAAGCGATTCATATCGCACCGCTACAACCAAGTACCCTTGCTATGTTCCCATCCTGGGGGATTCCGAGGGAGCTGGTCGTATGAGACTTGTCCGTCTCTGCGTTTAAGCGGGTGCAAAAGTACTGCTTTCCTTTGAACCTGCCAAATATTTTCCGAGAAATATTCCTTTTATTAACTTCTGTTAAGAAAAAACTCCTTTAAAAGTCCACGACCGTGATTCCTGCTCCGCCAAACTGAACATGCTCATCGGCAAAGTGGGTGACATTGGGCACACTGCTCAGATACTGGCGGATGAGCTGTCGCAGGATGCCGTTGCCCTTACCATGGAGGATGCGCACACGGGGCATACCCACGAGGATGGCATCGTCGATGAAATACTGCACGGCATTGAGAGCCTCATCACCACGCATTCCTCTTACGTCGAGGTCTTGGTGGAAATTGGTCTTGTGCTTGTCTATTGTGTTGCGTGTCTCGGTACTGATGCCATACGAGCCCAAGTTCTCCTTGCGTTGTTCTGTCTTGTCGGTCTCGGTGGTGGCGACAGCATGTTCTAGACGGTTGAGGCGCATCTTGGTACGCATACCTCCAAAGACAGCAGTAGCCATATCGCCCGCTATGCTCTCTATGGTTCCTATGGTGGAGAGCCCCTTGATGCGCACGGTGTCGCCTACTGATAGAGGACGGTTTTCCTGCTGCGTCTTGTTTACAGCACTGCGCAGCGCTGCCGCAGCCTTCTCTTGGTTCTGAGTTTTTTCGGCTTTACGCTTGGCATGTCGTTCCTTGCGTTGTTGTATCTGTGCTATCTTGCGGGCTATCTTGTCGTCATTCTCCTTGGTGTCGATGTCCTGCATCTCTTCCTTGAAGGCGTCCAGCTCCTGACGTATGCGCTTGGTCTCCTCCTTCTCAGCCTGCTTCTCGCGTATCTCGCGTATAGCGTTCTCTATCTTTTTGTTGCTCTCCTTTAGCAGTTCCTCTGCCTGTTGTTTGGCTTTGGCGAGTATCTGTTTGCGGCTTCGTTCGATGTCCTCGATGTCGCTCTCGTATCGCGAGATAGTCTTTTCCATGTCTTTCTCGCGCTGGTGTATGCTCTGTCGTTTGTTCTCCCAGTAGCGCTTATCGCGAACGATGTCCTGCAGATACTTGTCGCTCTGTATGTATTCGGAGCCTACGATGTCGCTGGCCTCCTTGATCACCTCCTCGGGGAGTCCTATCTTGCGGGCTATCTCGATGGCGAAGGAAGAACCGGGTCTGCCTATAGCCAACTGGAAGAGAGCTTTCATCTCGTGGCGGTCGTAGAGCATGGCACCATTAGCCACACCCTCATGACTGTCGGCAAAATGCTTCAGGTTCTGATAGTGTGTGGTAATGACTCCATAAGCACCTTGCTGGCAGAAACGGTCGAGCACAGCCTCGGCGATAGCTCCGCCGATGCCAGGTTCGGTGCCTGTACCAAACTCATCGATGAGGATGATGGTGTCGCCATTGGCAGCCTTCATCATATTCTTCATGTTGAGCAGATGCGAGGAGTAGGTACTCAGGTCGTTCTCCAGACTCTGTTCGTCGCCTATGTCGATCATGATGTTTTGGAACACGCCCGTCTTCGAACGCTCGCTCACGGGGATGCTCAGTCCGCACTGCAGCATGTATTGCAGCAGTCCCACGGTCTTCAGACAGACCGACTTTCCTCCGGCGTTAGGACCTGAGATGATGAGGATGCGCTTCTCTTGTGTCAGCATGATGTCGAGTGGCACCACCTTCTCGCCTTTCTTCTCCAACGAGAGTCGGAGCAGGGGGTGAATGGCTCTGGTCCAGTCTACGTGTGGGTGGGCTTCCACCTCTGGCTCTATGGCTTGCTGGGTCTCTGCAAGCTTTGCCTTGGCCTGTATCAGGTCGATGATGGCAAGGAATCGGTAGCTGTCCAATATCTCGCGCGAGAAGGGTCGCACCTTGTTGGTGAAGTCGGTGAGGATGCGTATGATCTCCTTGCGTTCCTCTCCCTCGAGTTCTCTCACGTGGTTGTTGGCTTCCACCACCTCGGTAGGCTCTATGAATACCGTTCTTCCCGTGGCACTCTCGTCGTGCACGATACCTTTTATCTTACGTTTCAGGGTAGGGATGACAGGGATGACGAGTCGTCCGTCGCGCAGGGTAGGGGTGACATCTTTCTCTACTACTCCCTCGCTTTGTGCTGCTCGCAGTATGCCGTACAGCGTGCGAGAGATGCTGCCCTCGGTCTTTGCTAACTCCCGGCGTATCTGCAGCAACTCGGGGGTGGCGTTGTCGCGTATCTTGCCAAACTTGTCGAGTATCTGGTCGATGCGTTGTACCAACTGTGGGAAAGACATGACGTCAGCCGATAGGCGATGCAGGGCAGGGTAGGGATATTTCTTCTCTCTGCGCCAACCGTCTTCTTGTTCGGCCTCGTCGTCATCGCTGTGGTTGAGTATCTTTACGATACCGTCGATGGTGCTCAACGAGCGGCGAAGGTCGAAGAGTTCGTCTTCCTCTAAGTGGGTGTTCTCCACGCGGATGCGTACTATCGACTCTCTCACATCGTAGAAGTATTGCAGGGGGAAGTCTTCCACCTCTTCCATGAGTCTGCGAAACTCTCGGGTCTGCAACAGCCATTCGTTCACCTCGTCGGCATCAGAGCTGAAGTGCATCTTCTCTACCTGTTCCTTGCCCAGGGTGGAGAGGCATCGCTCACGCAACAGGTTACGAATCTCGTTGAAGCCTATCTTTTGTTCAAAATTATCTGGATATATCATGTTGTTCTTATTTTCAGGCGGCAAAGTTACGAATTTTTTGAATGTTACCCAAATTTCAACTGCAAAAAACAAGGGAGCGAACCCTGTTAGGTTGCTCCCTCGTTGTTCTTGTTTCTATTATTGGTAGTTCTTAATCCCAGGAATCCCAGGAATCAAAGTCGTTAAAGTGCTCCTTAGACAATTCTCCAGCTCCGCCTGTTAGATGGTCTTTGTCAGTGGTAACACCTCCGCCTGGCATACCTCCACCTGTATTATCTGTATTTCCAGTCTTTGAAAAGGTTTGCAGCAAACTTTCTGTCTGTAACGGAATGTAAAATATCTGTGGCTGTATATATTTTTTTTATTCATTGCTTCAAATGTTTTTATTTGATATACTTCTTACCATTAATAATATAGATGCCACTTGGCAGCGACTGGAAGCTGTTGGCATCTTCGCTAACCAACTGTCCGTTGATGTTGTAAACCTTTCCATTGGCTGGCATCAACTGTCCATCAGCATCGATAATCAAATCCTCGATACCTGTAGTCTCACCATTGTCACCATCTACGTTGCTACTGTTTACCACCTGCAACATGATAGGTTTGGCACCAGTATCTTGGGTGCCGAGACGCTTCAGATAACCGCGGAAACCTTTCAAGGTACCTCTCTCGCCTACGAAGTTCTTGAACGAACCATCCTTATTACTGATGAAGCCATCGCCTACCTGTACGGTCATATCGTTGCTATAGCTTGAAGCCCATGCATAGCCGTTATCAGAACACCAGTCTGCAGGCTTGGTGTTTTCGATGGTTACGTATGGATAAGCTTTTACCTCTGCAGTATTGATGCTTGTCACATCCTTAGTTGGCTTGATAAGGAATGGCTTACCTGCCACGATGGTATTGTAAGCATGACGTACAAAGTAAACCTTATTGCCTTCTACACGGTCGAAGTAAAGAATCTGAGTACCGTTCTCACTGCCAGACTTGTAAGTGTCACCAAAGATAGCATCCACCTGATGTACGTTGAGACTGAAAGGAAGAACACAAGTTGTCCAAACATCCTTCTTCATGCTGCGGTTGACAGTTACCTTTGCCATATCTGTTGTCTTGATATTATTGGTCTGGTCGTCGTTGAAAGTAACCTCCGTTGGCTTTGTTTCATCCTCATCGAATGAGAAGCCATAGAAGCCAATCTTCGAACCGAAGTTATAGAGATAGTAAGTCTTACCAGCCTTTACCTTAAAGGTATAGGTAACAGGTGAGTCAGCCAATACGCACCATCCCTGAGCACTCTTGTCATTTGGATGGTTTGTGATAGCCTTGTTGTTAGGCATGATATCGTCTGAAAGAGCACTTGGATAAACGTTGTTTTTGAAACCATCCTTTGTCATCACGAAGCTTTCAAGGCCATCAAAATGGCTGGCTACTTCTGTTTCCGTTGGGGCTTTGCCTCCGTTCAAGTCCCACTTGTATTGAGTCAAATCATATACTCCGCCAGTAGGCTTACCATTGGTAGATTCTATGTGGGCAGTCGAAGTTACGAAGTTGCCAGCTTCATCCATTATGAATACACGGCGCTGAGGTCTGTACTGATATGTTTTTGTACCATCTTTTTCTGTCTTAGCATCGAAGACACCATTCTGGAAGATGTGTGCTGTTACCTTACCGTTGGTCTTAGGATTAAACACCAAGAACGAACCAGAGCAAGGAACATTGAACATTGGATCCTTAACCTCGGTTGTGTATTTTTTGAAGTCAGCACTTCCGATGGTAGTTGTCTCAGGCATGGCATTGGAGCCGTTCTCCTGACGAGCATTCTTACTATTGTTTCCTGATACATAGTAGTCGAATCCTGTCAACTTCCACTTGGCTTTAGCTGATGTTGTATCCCACTGATAGCTGTTGGATAGCTTTTCAGGTTTATCCTTTGCCTGATCGAGAATATTTGTGTCTGGTTTTCCATCGTTAGGGAACATCCATCCACCAAGAACTACAGACAAGGTCCTGTCCTGGTTCCACATTCTTGTCTGGTTACCATAAGTTTCACCTTTTCCAGGCCCCTTTACACGATACATAGCTGGGTCGTCAACTTCTACAGAAATTAAAGCTGTGGTGCTTTCTAAGTTATCACCAGTGACAACAACACGGATGTTAGCTGTACCTTCGCTGACTGCTTCTATCTTTCCTGTTTTTGCATCTACCTTTACGACACCAGGAGATGTAGAGAACCACGAGGTGTTGTATTCTGTATCGGCAAGAGTAGCATTTCCTTTTTTAACCGTCAAGTCTGGTGCTACTTGTGTAGTACCTGCATACATTTGAATGCTTGCAGGATCAGGTGTAACGACGATAACTTGATGCGTGCTGTTTATATCCAAATTGAATGAAATAGGATCAGGACTATCATAGACGTCACCATAGTTGTCTTCACCATTCTGTCCAGGTGTTGCACTTACTGTAACAGTATATGTACCTGCAGTACTTGGTGTGTAGTTAAGTGTATTTTCGGTGAATTCCTGAATTTGTCCATTAACTTTCGCAGTAACTTTATAAGTGTATTTGAAATAACTGCTTACATCTTCACCATCGTGAATCAGAGGAACAATAATCTTTCTGCTTGTGGCATCTTGGTGCAGATTGATGGTGATGTCTTTGAATGATTCTGAGAAAACAGGCTTGATCTTACCTTCTGATACCGAGTAAGAGAACTGAAGAGTACCTGCAATATAATTGCTTCCAAGTGATGTTGTTGGAGTCGCAGTAACGGTAATGAGAGATGTTCCCTTAATAAATTCTGTGTTTTCAGCATTTTTCTTAACTGAGAATTTTCCAGTCTCATCAACAGTCACATTGTTTCCACTAACAGCATAAGACAAGGTGTAGTCTTGACCCAACTTCAGCAACTTGTCATTATCTCCATAAACCTTGATGACAGGCTGCTCTTCTTCCGTGTCTGTGGTGTTGATAGTAACATCCATTACGGAAACGTTGAGTGGAGAAGGAGCCTTTACGCTCAACTGATAAGTGGCTGTAGTTCCTTCATAAGTGTTTGCATCTTTTGGAGTAACAGTTGCTGTGATGGTTGCGATACCTAAGCTCTTAATAGTAATGGTATTATCACTCAGAGTAGCCACATTCTCTGCATTCGACTTGTAAACTACATCATATTGATCTGCAGCAAGAATGTTCTCTCCTGCCTTAACAGTAAGAGTTGGCAAAGTCGCGGTTTTGGTAGTGTTGACCACCACATCAGCATTGCGCTCGAAAGAAGCTGTCAGTCGAGTCTTATTAGAAGATGAAGCGGGGCGCTTTACCTGAAGACTTGTCAAGCAAGTAGTACCACCACCATAGCGACCCAAATAGAGTGCATCGCAATCTTTTTCAATGGTATAAGTAAATTCAGAACTACCAGCAGCAGATGTAGCCAAGATGTTTGACTTAAAGATGCTGCTACCATTTACATCAGAATAAATAATCACACCAGAAAGATTCTTGCTATTGCAATAGCCTTTCAGCGTAATCACATCACCTGCTTTGAAGCCACCAGTCTTTGGTGTGATTGTGATGTACTTTCCTTCCTTTGCACTGAAGTTGCTGCTAAACGTTATGACATTATTATCAGTTGTACAGCTTGTTCCATCAATAGTTGTACCAACAGAGTTTGGGAAGTCGTAGATAACCCCGCTTTCGGTTGGATCAACTGGAGTTTTAGCCTTGAAGTTGGCAGTAAGTGAAATCGCAGCAGTTACAGTTGTTGTGTAAGTTGCTTCTGTACTAACAGGATTGTTGCTTGCATCTGTCCAGTTTACGAACACATATCCCTCGCTTGGTGTTGCGGTGAATGTAAGAGAAGTGTTTGCTTCTACTTCTGTACCAGATGTCACAGTTGCACCTGAAGCATTTGCAATGGTTACAGAGCCACCTGCTCCTGCTTTAGCAGAAACTGTGTATTTCTTAACAGAAGAAATAGTTCCATAAACAATTTTAATAGATTTAATCTGAATTCCGCCCTTGTTGGCACTATTTGTTGCAGTTACACTACTGAGTTTATTGTCAGAATAGTTGTATGTATAGGTAAGATTGTCTGAGCTTGTGACTTTGTTTTTATCAGTTGGATCAAAAGTCAGTTCTCCATTTTTGCTCTCCTTTATTGTATAGGTAATACTCTTGATGTACTTTCCTTCAGGAACAGAAATTGTAAATGCTGCGTCCTTTGCAACTTTGATGTCGCCACCAGATTCTTTTTGGATATTACCTTTTGAGGTCTTAATTGTAACTACTTTTGATACATCTGTCATTGGTGAAGAATAGTTTTTCAGTTGATCACCTGAAAAAGTTACAGTTCCTTCACTTGCAGATCCATCCTCACTACCTCCATTATTATCTGTGCTACCATTATCAGTATTGGCAGTAGTAACAGTTGTAGTACTTGTCTGGATAGTATTGTCATCAGCGCTCTTACCATTAGCAGTAGCAACGCAATAATATTTTCCACTTACAGTTGGAGTATAAGTAGCAAATGTGGCATCTGCGATTGCACTACCATCCTTATACCACTGATAAGTAACGGTACCATTACCATAAGCAGTTGCATCGAGTTTTCCTTCAGAAGTAGTAGAGAAGTTATAGTTTTTAGCCAAGTCGCGAGCAAAGAGAATCTGCTTGCTGTCCTGGTTCTGGTAAGCACGCTCGTACTCAGTAGCAGCCATGATGAAGCCACCGAGAACCTTGCCCTCGGTAATACCCTCAGACTTTTCTACCATAGGAACATCATAGCCTAACAAGTAGTACTCATTAGAACCATCACGATATTTCTTTCCTTTAGCAGCATAGTCAGTACCAGTGCCACCACCTAAGCCAGCAGAACGGCAACTTCCCCAGATTTGCATATCGCCATTCTTATCAAGATAAGTGTAGTTGTTTACCAAACCCTCGAAAGCATTCTTGGCAATCGTTTTATAATCATATTGAGTGGTACTTGAGAGAACTCCAAGACGTACAGCCTTGAAATAAGCTGCTGCAAAAATAGCTGTAGCTGATGTCTCAATATAATTTGTTACACTGGCAGGTTTGCCACTCCAGTTGCTATTGTAAGATGATGCAGTGAAGGAAGCATCTTTGTCCATCACCTGATACCAACCGCCAGTCTTTGAATCCTGACGTGCAGCAATACCAGCAGCAAGGTCTGCGAGATGTTGCTTCAAAGTAGTATAATTGGTTGTATTCTCTTGACCAGCTTTTTGCATGGCTTCCAATACATCTACCAAAGCCATGAGATACCATGCATTGGCTCTGCCCCAGTAGGCTGCAGAGTGGAATGTATAAGGCTCTTTTGTACCATTCAAGCCAGCCCAAGTGTCTGCATGAGATTTTGATGTGCCTGTTCCGGCATTCGCCTCGAAAGCATGATACATCAACTTGTCGGTAGAATTCCAGCACATGTTCCAAACAATGTTAAGCTGTTTGGTTACCATATCCCAGTCTGCAGTTGTGCTTTCGAATACATGAGTTCCTGTGCCATTGAAGTTGACAATCTGAGCCAAGAGTGCGCTACCCATATAGGCACCATCTAACCACATCTGATTGTTGTAAGCTGTTTTATGGAACCAGCCACCTAAAACAGTGTAGCCAGCTTTCTCTGCAAGAGTACCAGACTGTATAGAATTACTATTGTTATGAGCTACGAGTCCTTTCTGTGCTAAGCCAATAGCAGTCTGTGCGTTGCTCTTGTCTGTTTTTGTTGCATTTGTATTGTTAAACAGACCAATATAAAGCTTTACTGCATTGAGATCATCAAGGCTGCCACCTCCATAAGGGACTTTTTGACAATATGCATCTCCATACTCCTTAACACTCAAGAACCATGGCTTTGACCAATCGAAGCCTTGATAATAATCTGCTGCTTCAATCATAGATTTGGCAACAAGACCAGGAACGTAGTCAAGTTTGCCCTTGGTATCTTTTCTTTCCTTGTTTGTTGATCCGTCTGCTTTGTAGGTTGCTAAGCCAAAAGGAGTGGTATTGGCATAGAAATCATTTGCACGTGAATTAATCGCCCACTGCGAATAGCGGACACCGGAATTGAATGTTACCTTTACCCCCCCCATTACTATCTGCCGCTTTCACTCCAATGACGCTGAGGAATGGGAGTAAAAGAAGAAGAAACAGGCGAGCGAAACCACCTCGGCTCATGTCGAGGAAGCGGAATGTAAGTGTTTTGTGTTTCATTTCACTTTTATTTTTATTGTTTTTGTGCTTATTTAGCTGTTTTATATTACTCATACTTCTACTGTAAGTCTATGCGCCGCTGATTTTTTTTAGTTATTTTTGATGGTAGTCTGTTTTAAACATCCCTGTATAGCGGTCGCAGTCGAGAACTTATACGATGAAATTTTTCGTGCAATCGATAGCACTTTCTTTTCGGCTGCAAAGATACGAAAAATATGTTAAAAAGCAATGAATCCATTTTGTCTAAAATTAGATTTTTTACGTAATCGTTTGCGTGTGATTTGCTTTTGGTTCTTGCGATATGCCTTTTTTTCTTATTGTCATGCTTTCAGGTATTTATACACTTATTGAACTTTAGCAAGTTCAGAAGTTATAGAAGTTTCGCAAGTATAGAAGTTACTCCAGTTTCGCAAGTGGTTTAAGTACGGGCTGAAGGGGCGAAACCTCAGTTTAATAGTTAGCATGTCCCGGTAAGTCACTGAGATGTCTCAATGACTTACCAGGAAATCTCTGTAAGTCATTGGCAGACCTGAATAACTTATCGGGCTTGAGACCATTTTGTGAAGTTGTGAACGTCTATTATAATATATATATATTCTTTTCACTAGTGTCCACTAAATAAATTTAAGACTTAATTCTCTTACAGTTTGTAACTTCTCGGCAGGTTCGCTTTTGCCGAGCAAATCTACGAGAGGGGTTCTGTCCAACAATGAGACAGATAAAATTCTTAACAAATCATACATTTCCATATTCAATTTCATTTTTTGTTCAACAATCGCAACCAAGCAATATGCAATGATTGCACTATACAATTGTATCTTTACAGCATTTTCGGTTGTGCCATAGAATTCCTTGACATGTAGATGTTGCTTCATCCATTTGAAGAACAACTCTACCCTCCAACGATATTTGTAAGCCAATGCAATATCCTCTGCAGAGAGGATGGAGTTATTGGTATAAAACACAAAGGTTCTGTTTCCCTCCTTATCATAAAAGGTGATTCTTCTCATTGGGGAAGAGTATTGCTTTCGTGTTTTATATCCACTAAACTGTATCGTTTGATCAGCCATCACTCCCGTTATAGGGTTGTTATATTGTTTGTCTTCAATCACTGTATATGACATACGACGTTTCTCACGAACAACAAAGAACGCCTTTATCGTATTGATGATGGTGAGTTGCTCCGTGTCCATATATGCTCTATCAAATATGTATAAAGCATCAGGCTCATAAGGTATCTCGCTCATTACCTTGGAATCATGTAAATCCGCATTGGTTATAAGAAAGAATGATGGTATGTCTGTCTTTACATCATATAAGGTATGCATCTTTACACCACCTTTGTCATGATGAAGTTTACTCCACCAAAACACATTTAGGCAAAGTGATATGGTTGTTGAGTCAAAAGCATAGACATTACCTTCATAGAAGAAGTCTTTGTCAACTAATCCTATGCGTAAGTCTCTTGCGGTCTTGACCATATGATACGCCATGTCTTCAAATATTTTAGCCTCTCTTTGCTCATTAGCTTTGGAAAGATTACTTCTGGTAACAGATGTGCCAAATCCAAGCCTGTTGAACTTAGTCTTATGCGCATTGAGCGTAGCTATCAGGTCTCGAAGACTCTCTCGATGGGTCAACTGAGCGAATATCATCACTAGCAAATGATTCCAACAAGTGAACTTCTTAACATATTTGTTTCCTTGATATTTTTTTACGAACCAATCGAACTGGTTTTTGGGAAGGAAATCACATATTTGACTGAATATATACTTACCTTGATTCATGAGTCTAAACTAACTTACAGATTGTAATTTTCTGCAAAGATAGTCATTTCTAACCCATAGAGTCATTTTTTGCTCGTATTTTGTCGTATATCAACCACTTACAACGATTGTTAATCGTTTTTAGTGGACACTAGTGTATTCTTTTATATGTTTTTAAGGCATTACCCATACAGCTGTTTTCTTTCTTTATTTATTTTCTTTCGCGTATGCGTGTGAAAGCAAGAAACGAGGGTTCACCCTTCACATCAGCATCGGAAGTCCGATAAACAGAGGGGATTCAGGGCGTGAACCCACCCTTCACAGGTATTCACAAAAACGTCACAAATGGCGTAAAACGGTGAACCCTTGGTGCAGCAAAAGTCCGAAAAGTGAACGCTTTTTTATAGTTTTTTGCCAACAGAATGAACACTTTGAATTAGTCAACACCCATATTGTCATGAGTTGTTACGTTAATACTGTGAGTCAACGTGTATAATTAATAAAGTGGTCAACTGTCTTTTTGTACATATGGTTGACTCCTTAAAATGTAAGTGAAATGAAAAAATCA
>ERZ780033.160-NODE-160-length-25917-cov-7.98384_pt1 | contig 25917 bp, 18 predicted proteins | sample MGYA00511024_ERZ780033 | MGnify/ENA primary metagenome ERZ780033 (study PRJEB29588, sample SAMEA2157043) | human gut metagenome | biome: human gut; feature: human-associated habitat; material: faeces | place: Denmark | collected 2008/2010 ... | reverse complement strand
GGGGATTTTGTGTTTACGACGTTTCTGTTATGCCCAAGGAATATGTACAATAAAATGAATTTTGTCGCTTTGCAAGCAAAATCCCACTAAACCCTATAGGTTGCGGATTTGAGGTTTAATGATTTATATTGGGTTGTTAACTCATTTACTTCTTGAAGAGCTTGTTGAGCACCGTAACCTGGTACTCGTAGAAGGCGCGTGTACGTGCGTCGCCGCTACCCATTCTCGACTTGTAGAGATTGTGTATCTTCTTGAGGGCAGCGGTGATGAGAGGACGGCCCACGCCGGCAGAGAGCTTGGAGCCGCTCATGTTGTGGCGGGCATAGGATATCTCGTCGCTGCTGGCGGCACAACCGGCGTTGCAGAAGCTGTGAGAGTCGGCTGTGGCCTGGGCCATAAACTCGTTGAGTGCAAGCTCGGGGTCCTTCTCGGCAAGGCCTCTGCCACCAAGGGGTGACTCCTTGGACATTGAGGGGTCAAGGTTAGAGAATTTGCTCAATGCCAGGACTACTGTAGTCTGCAAGTTCATGTCCTCCTGGGTAAGGTTCTTGCCCTGGATGGAGTTGCGGAAGACGATACCATAAGCATCGTTGAGATAACCGTCAAGGGTATAGAGTCCCTTCTGGCCTGAACGCTCGCCCTCGTAGATGCCTCCCATCGCTCCGGGGCTGTATATCTTGGCTGCAATGGTCGACTGGAAGTTGTCAAACGAGTTGGAATCGATGCCCAACACACGCATAATTTCTTTGGGGAGCATGATGTCGCTGCAGTGGAGGGCCTGGTTTACGAGCCACTCCATCGCTGCCTTCTGCTTGGCCTTGGGAATGTATGCCTTGGCATACTCCTTGCTGCCGTCCTGAACCAGGTCGGTATATTCTACACCGCCGAGGTAGGGCATCACATGGGTGAGGTAGCGCATGTACTGGCTAAGACAAGCCTTGTACATCTCCTGGATTTCCTCGTAGTCGTCGTTCTTGACGCCGAGCCACTGGGGTATGTTGGCGATAATCTTCTTGAGGTTCTTGATACCATAGTTGTTGGCCTTCATGTGGTCGTCGCCGAGGTCTTCCATCTGGTCGGTGGGGTCGACGGTGAGGAACAGCTGCTGGGCACCGAACTTATACATGGGGTCGCCCTTCTTGGCCTCGATGATGGCGTTGAGATACTTGTACTCGTCTTCGGGAGTCTTGGTGTCCTTGAAGAGACGGTAGCCCCAGTTGATGGCGTGTATATCGTACACACCGATGATTGGGGGAACCATGCGCACACCGCGCTCGAGGTCGCCGGGCTGTGCCACGTAGTTGTTGCGGGCGTAGTCCATGATACTGGGCGTGGTGCCATACTTCTGGGTGAACGAGGGGCTGCGCAGTGAGTCGACGGGGAAGGCGTAGCTGGCGCCCATGTTGTGCATCAGACCCAGGGTGTGGCCCACCTCGTGAGAGGTGACATAGCGCAGCGACTCAGACATCACGTCGTCGTCGAAGGTAGACTTGCGCACGCGGGCGTCGACGGCTGCGGTCTGGGCAAAGCGCCACTCATGAACGAGGGCGATGACATTGTGATACCACATCACCTCGCCCACCAGGATTTCTCCGGTGCGGGGGTCTACGTAGCTTGGTCCGGCGGCGTTGGCAGTACCGGTGGCCATGTATCGGATACAGTTATAGCGGATATCGTCGGGGTCGAAGTTGGGGTCGTCGGTGGGGTAGTCCTTGGCGACCATCACGTTCTTGAAGCCGGCAGCCTCGAAGGCCTTGTTCCAGTCTTCGATACCAGCCTTGATGGCTCCTCTCCACTTCTCGGGGAAGGCAGAGTCTACATAGTACACTATCTGCTTCTTGGGCTCAACCAGCTCGCCGTTGTAGTACTTCTGCAGGTCTTCGTCCTTGGGCTCCACGCGCCAGCGGTGGATGAACTCCTTGGGGTCGATGTAGTCCTTGTTGGACGAATAGGTGTAGAACTTGGTGCTGAAGTATCCCACGCGGCTGTCCTGATAGCGTATCTTCATGGGCTCCTTGGGCAGTGCCACGATAGAGCGGCGCATCTGCACGGTGTAGGCTCCCGACTCAGCGTTGTAGTTCAGTCGGCTGGTAATCTCAAGGTTCTTTTCAAAGCTCTTTACTCCCATCAGCTTGGAGGCAGATGCGTCGAACGAGGCCGACTTGGTAGAGCGTGTGTTGACACTCTGGCGGATGGGGGTGATGCACTTCTCGTTGGATACGAAGAACGATGTCATGTCGATGAGCAGTGTATCCTTGCGCGAAGCCTTTATCTTGAAGGTCTTCATAATGGGGTGTACGAAGTTGCGGTTGAATGCCTTCTCAATGGGGTCTCCGGGCACTACGCGCTCGTAGTTCTGGTAAGAGTGCATGTATACGTTGGCCGTGTCGGCAGAGAGCGAGAACATGAAGGGAGTTCCCACCATTTCGCCGGCATTGAAGTTGGCGTTCTCGCTGGTGCTTACCATGCGGTTAGCCATCAGGTAGAGCACATCGAGGTTGCTCTTGGTAACCTGCAGCAGCAGCTCGCCCTTCTTGTTGACATAGGCTGTGAACATACCGTGGTAGGCGGTAGCGCCGTTGATGGCCTTGTCAAACTTGTCGGTCTTCTTGGCTGATGACGAGGCTTCGGTAGCTGCTTTCTTCTTCTTTTTCTTGAAAATGCTCATTTCTACATTGGCAGCAGCGTCGGCAGTAATCGCAAGAGCCATCGTGGCTAACAATAATGATTTGATCTTCATCATAATTTAGTTGATTATAGTGTAGTTTATATTAAAAATTCTTGTAACTGATATTGACTATCTCGGGGAAGCCCTTCCACACGTGCTTCTGGCTGACTTCAATCTTGTCGGCGGTATCGGTGACGGCAAACTTGTAGAACTTGCCGCCGCGCTGGTTGCTGGCGCCGTCGCTATAGGTGGCTACATAGAAGCAGTCGTTCTGCTTCTCGTCGGTCACGATATCGTTGAAGATGGCGGTAGCCCTGCCGTCGAACGTACAGAGCAGCACGGGGTCCTTGCCGTTGCGGAAGTTGTAGCCGTAGAGGTGGTTGCCCTCGGCGTAGATGAGGTAGCCCTGCTTGGTGGTGAGGCTGAAGAGGCGTGCCTGGTAGAAGCCGGGAGCCGTGAGGGGTATCTCGTAGCGCTTGCCCTTGGTGGCCACACCGCTCTGGCGGGTGATGGTGTAGGTGTAGATATAACGCTTGCCGCCGATGGGGTCGTAGAGGATGGTGGCGGTCTGTCCGCCGCTGTAGAGCGAGTTGACATTGGCCACAAAGGTGAGTCCACCTGTGGTGAAGTCCTTCTTGGTGTCCCAGCTGAAGGGCTCATCGGTGTCAGAGTCGGCGAGGTTGTTCATCGAGGTACCCATGGCGCGGAGGTTGCAGAACACGCGGTCGCGGGAGTTGTACACGACATACTGCTCGATGGCAGCCGCCGAGTTGTCCTCGCCCGTGTGGTTGCAGGCGATGCCTGGCGCGGGGGTGAAGTAGTCGTAGCCGTTGCTCTGGAGATAGTAGCTCACCGGCGTACCAAACTCTCCCTCGTTGAGGCTGTTCAGCGCGTAGGCATACTTGTCGGCAAGGAAGAGCGCAGGCTTGTTGCTAATCTTCTGGATGTCGTGCATCACGATGGAATGGCGGTAGCCCTTGATGTCGGGGTCAAAGATGGTCAGCTCCTGTGGGTTGTCCAGGTCTTCGCGGCCATAGCGGTAGGTGCCGTTTTCGGTGCAGACGTACACATGGTTCTCATACGATTCGGGGCTGTTGTCTGTCCACACCATGATGGGCTGCTTGAGCGCCAGGCCCTTGTTGGCAAGGATGTCGGTGAGGTGCAGGGTGTCGCGGCTGATGGAGAGCATGTCTACCACCATGTTGCCAGACTGGTCCTTGCCGGTGAGTATCCAGCCGCGGGTATAGAGGTTGTTCACCTTGAGCGTAGCCTGACGGCTGTAGACGATGCCCGTGGCAAGGTCGGTAACCTTGAAGAACAGGTGGTAATCGTCGGCCTTGAGCTTGACCTTGTAGTCCAGATTGCGGTCGGTTCCCAGCTGGGTACGCTGACCCACATGCTTGTTGGTACTCACAGCTACCCACTCGTAACTGTAGCCGCCAGCCGACTCCTGACCCTCACGGTAGCTCAGTTCGGGGCTGATTTTAAGGTCATCCACGTCGGAACGCAGCAGATAGACAGTGTCGCCGTCGAAGCCTTTCTGTCCGATGGTGACATCGTTGATCTGGCTGTAGCTGTAGTTGCCCTTGTCGTCGAAACAGGCGCTAAGCATCACGCCAGCCAGGGCGAGCAAAAATATGTTTGTTCTCATCTCAGTCTTAGTATTTGATGCCTTCGCCGGCAGTCATCTTCACGCGCTTGCCGTTGGCGTCTCTATAATCTTCATAAATCGTATTTCCCTTGCTCTCCTGGTCCTTGAGGTACTGGTCAAACTTGATGGCGAGTGCCTTGGCCTTGGTAAACGACATGCTGTCCTCGGTGGCGAAATCGAGCAGCGTCAGACCGAAGAGGCTGCATATCAGCTTGCATTTCTTCTCGGAATAGGTGCCGAAGAAGTAAGTGCGGAAACCTGGCAGCTGTACCCACTTGTTGCTGATGGTGATGGTGTGGTGCAGCACGTCGACTCCGGTCTTGTCAGAGCTGTTGGGGCGCAGCCATTGGGCCATCGGGGTCGCGAAGTCTTCGTTGGCCACGAGTTCGAGCTTCAACTGGCGCTCCTTGCCCTCAAGGTCGTCTCTCAGGTAGAAGTGTATGGGGATGAGTACATAGACCTCGCCGGCCTTGACGGTATAGCTGTTGTCCAGCGCGTCGTAGTCCCAGCCTTCCTTGGCCTGCTCGGCATCCTCGGGAGCCACCACCTGCACCATCACCTTGCGGTCGTGGCCCACGGCGGGACCTATGACCTTGGCTCTCACCATGAGGGTGGTGTCGCTGATGGTGCTGTATACGGCAAAGGGTATCTGGGTCTCTGCGGTGTAGTCCTGCTTGCTGTCGTCGAGTCCTCCCTTGGTGGCCGACATGGCAAAATAGATGCCGCTCTCGCCCGAATAGGTCTCTATCTCCTCAGTACATGCGGCGAGCATCCATCCCGCCAGGCATGTGAGTAATATATGGATATGTTTCATCTTGTCTCTTATTTGCGTAGTTGCTGTTCACTGTCGGGGAGGTCGAAGACATAGGTGCTGTTGGTTATCTGCATGTCTTCGAGGTTGGGGTTGTAGAGTCGGGGGATAGAGGTGACGCCCTTGCGCTTGTAGTACCAGAAGAGCTGGCCCTCGCCGATAAACTCGCGCACATACTCGTCCTCGATATATCCGTTGAGGCCGATGTTAGACTTGAGCTGGGGTATGTTGCGGGCCTTGCGGATGGGGTTCAGCGCCTTGTAGTCCTTCGTACATTCGGCCTTGATGAGATACATCTCAGACATACGAATCATGGGCAGCAGCTTGGCAAACTCAAAGCCATTGTCGGTCACGTCGCCGTACTTCACGAAGAACTGGCCCACATTGCCCTCGGTGTCGCGCTGGGTCTGCCACTGACACTTGCGCAGGTCGCCGTCGTCCTCGTAGAGCTGGCTTATGCCGTAGTCACTCATCTTGAGCACGTTTTTGGCTTCGAGCTTGTAGGAGAATATCTTGTCAAAGATATCGGTGGTGCGCTTAGAGTGGTAGTTGCCGAAGAGTATCTCCGACGAGAAGATGCGGTCCTCGGCACTGGTGTTGGCAGAGCCCGATGTGGCCTGGCCGTTCACCTGCTCACGGGTGGCAAAGGGGAAGAAGCGCGAGGCTCTGTCTATCACGTCGTTGGCATATTTCACCGCATTGCCGGTGTCGCCGGCATAGAGGTAGACTCTCGCGGTGAGAGCCAGGACGGCGAAGTAGTTCATGCGCTCGTTGCGGAATCTGTAGAAGTTGTTGCCCGATGCGTCCTCGGTGGCGAGCTTGCCCTCGGTGATGACGGGGTCATAGTCTGCCAGCAGCTCTTCGGCTGCCTTGAGGTCGGTGGTGATGTTGAAAATCACGTCCGAGGCTGGCAGCAGAGGCTTGACCTTACGCTCGGTGTCGTTGACATAAGGGATGCACTCCTTGCCGGGCTCATACTTGTAGATGGGACCGAAGATGCGCAGCAGGTCGAAGTGGAGCATGGCACGCAGCGCCAGCGCCTCGCCCTTGATGATGTGGTAGCCCTTGTCTGAGAGTACGTTGCGGTTTTTCTCACAGTGCTCCAGCAGCGTATTGATGTTGCCAATCAGCGCGTAGCCCTTGGCCCAGGTGTCGCTTACGGCGTCCTTCATCTTCTGGTGGTCATAGTTGGCCAGGAGCACATAGGCGTGGGTGTTGAGGGGCTTCGAGGTGTCGTAGTATTGGGCCAGCACGTCAAAGGTGGTAGTGGTGAGTGTCTGCCCGTAGAGGCTGCTGTTCAGCAGGTCGATGTAGATACCGTTGAGGGCGGTGCGGAAACCGTTCTCGTTTGAATAGAGTGCATCTTCCATGATGCGGTCTTCTGAGTCGACCTTCAACCACTCCTCGCAGGATGTGCAGCAGAGCAGTGGGATAATCAGCAGGAGTGCCAGTTTATATTTGTTCATATTTTTAGCTTTTTTCTTATCGTTAGAATCTGATATCAAATGACAGTGATACGCTTCTGGAGAACGGATATTCGGTTCCGCGTTCCTCCTTGAACGAGGCGAGACGGAAGATGTCGTTCATGTAGACTCTTACCGAAGCACCCTTGGCTCCGAGGGCACGTATCCACTTGGCGGCGGTCTCATAGCCCACGCTGAACGACTCGCCAGTGAGCACGTTTTCGTCCATCACGAAGCGCGAAGACATCGGGGTCGACTCAAAGTTGTTGATGGCCTTGAAGCGGGCAATGTCGCCAGGCTGCTTCCAGCGGTCGTACAGCGCGCGACGGTCCACGTTGTAGTACATCAGGTCTTCCGACAGGTTTTCCACCTTGTTATATAATGTAGAGGCAAAGACCTGGGCGCCGAGACGGTAGCGCAGGTTGGCGCTGGCAGAGAACTGCTTGTAGTAGAAGCTCACGCCCACCACGCCTTGCAGCTTGTCGGCGGTAGTACCCACTACCACCTCGTCGTTCTTGTCGTACTGGAAGGTGTAGGTGCCGTCCTTCTTGATGAATATCTCCTGACCGGTAGCGGGGTCGATGCCGGCAGAGCGCACGGCCCAGATGTCGTCGGGGCTGCCGCCGTCGTAGTAGCGGCGGTAGGAGTTGTTGTTGCTCGCAGCCTCGTTCATGGCCTGCAGCTTGTTGCCGATGTTCTTGTACTGGGTCTCGCTGTGGTTGAAGCTCAGGTTGAAGTTGAGGCGCATGTCGTCGCGCTTGATGGCATTGACCATCACCGTACCCGAGAATCCCTGCGAAATCTGGCCGCCGAAGTTGGTGTAGAGCGAGGTGAAGCCCAGCGATGGGGGCATGGTCACCGATACCAGCAGAGGGTCGGTCACCTTGTGGTAGTAGTCTGCCGAGATGCGCAGACGGCTCTTGAAGAGCTCCAGGTCTATACCCCAGTTCTTGTCGATGGTCTTCTGCCATGCCAGATTGGTGTTGGCAAACTTCGACAGGATGGCGCTGGTGCCGAAGTGGTTGGTGTAGCCCGAGTTGTAGATGTATGTACCCGATGAGAGGTAAGCGTCAAAGTTCTGGTTGCCGGGGTTACCGATAGAGAAACGCAGTTTGACCAGGTCGGCCCATGGCAGATGGAACCACGATTCCTTGTTGATGTTCCAGCCCACACCCACAGCCCAGGTATTGGTGAATACCTTCTGGGCGCCGAAGACTGAGGAACCGTCCCAACGCAGGTTGGCGTCAAAGAGATAACGGTTCTTGTATGAGTAGTTGCCGTTGAAGTAGAAACTGGTCGAACGGCTTATCGTTTTGTTGTATGTCGGCTTGTCGCCTTCGGTAAATCCAGCCGAGAACTGTGGGTTCTGATGCAGGTCGCTGGTAAATCCATAGACCATATAGGCATTGCGGTTCACGGTCTTTTCGCTGAAGTACCAGCCGCCCACCAGGTTCACGGTGTGGGCCTCGTTGAACACCTTGCCGAAGGTGATGGTGGTCTCGCCGTTGTAGGCGAAGTTGTCGTCGTTCTCACTGCCGTAGCTGCCCTTGAGCGTGGCGCTCAGGAAGTCGGGGTGCTTGGGCGACTTGAAGGTCTCGTTCTTGGAGACCGACTTGCTCAGACCCAGACGGCCACGCAGCTGGAAGGCGTTCCAGAACCGCCAGATGAGACTGAAGTTGTTGCGCAGCGTCATCTCATTGGTGTGGTTCTTGTTGACGATATTGTAGAGATACAGGGGGTTGTAGATGGTGTTGCCAGCCACGTCGGTCGACTCGAGCAGCGTGGGGATAGAGCCGTCGTCGTTGTACTTCAGATAGTAGGGGTTGGCTTGTGCGAAGGTCGAAAACTCCACCGGCTCGTGGTCCGAGTTGGTGATGTCGATGTTGAAGTCATTGCTGAAGATGAGCGACTTGGTGCGGTAAGTCAGCTTGATGTTTCCGCTCACGGTCGAGCGGTCAGAGCCCTTCATCACACCGTCGTCATTGCTGTACGACAGACCGACGCCGTAGACCATTGAGTCGTCGCCGCCGTCGATATACATGTTGTGCGAGTGGTTGAGCACGGCGCGCAGAGGCTCAGACAGCCAGTAGGTGTTCACACCGCGTTTCACCTCTCTCAGACGACTGTAGTAGAGGGCGTCGAGAGCATCCTGGCTGGTATAGGCGTCCTTGGCGGTATAGCGGCCAGCCAGGCGTTCATACTCCAGCTTCTCCGAGGCGTTCATCAGGTTGTAGTCGGTCAGGTCGGGCATCTGTACGGCAAAGTTGCCTGAGTACGATACGCGCAACTTGCCCGACTCGGGTCTTACGGTCTCGACCACGATTACACCGTTGGCAGCCTTCGAACCGTAGATGGCCGACGAGGCGGCATCCTTCAGCACGGTCACGTTGGCGATGCGGTCCATCGGCAGTTTCATGATGTCCTGGATGGTCACTTCGACGCCGTCCATGATAAACAGGGGCTGGTTGCCGGTGTTGTCATAGTCAGACTCGAGCGAACCCACGATACTGGTCTTGCCGCGTATCTCCATATCGGGCATGCGGTTAGGGTCGGAACCCCAACTGCTGTTTTCGACCACGTTGAGCGAAGGTTCAAGGGTCTTAAGACTCTGTATCAGGTTTTTGGTGCCTATCTTCTTGAGTTCGTCCTTGGTGTAGGTGCTGGCCGAACCCGTAAAGCTCGATTTCTTTCTCACGTAGATACCCGTAACCACTACATCCTTGATTTCGTTGGCTTTCTCCACCATTGTTACGGTTATCGACTTTTGCCCGGTGTAGGCAATCTCCTGGCTTTCCATGCCCAGGAATGAGATGACGATGGTCTGTTTGCCGCTTGGGATATTCTTCAGTACGAAGTTGCCATACATGTCGGAAACAGAGACGATGTTGGTGTGCCCTTTCACCTGGACTGTTGCACCAGGGATGGTTTCTCCAGAAACTTCTTTGACCACGCCGGTCAGGGTTCGTTCGTAGGGCTTGGAGGACTCGTTGTTCACTTGCGCTAAACATACACAAGGTAGTAGAAGAGCGAGCAGAAAAAAATATCTCATTTACAGTAGTTATAATTATGCATGCAAAAATAGTAAAAAAAACATATTTAACGTTCCTTTGATGAGAAACTTTCAGTTTGTACATGTTTTCTTGACTTTTATGTATCATCTGTTTTCTTTTGTGGTTGTTTTTGCAGTTTTTGGGGATGCTCGGGTTTATGAAAGTTTAACGCTTGGCGGCGTAATGATGGTCTTGAAATTTGGAAAGTATGCGGAAAGGGAGTAATTTTGCATTTCTACAACATAAACAATCATGAATACTAAGAATTTGGCTTACCGCATCATCGCTACGGCTGTCGTCTGCGTCGCTACTCTCAGCATCAACGCTGCCGAGGTGGTCTACCGCATCGTGGAATACAACAAGACCATCGGCGATTTCACCCTTGCTGCCAGCGGCAGCGTGCCCCACAACTCCTGGGCTTATTTCGAAAATGACTTTGGTGCCACTACAGGCAACCGCTACAACCAGATACCGCGCAACCGCAAGGCTTCGCTTGTGCTCCAAGGCTGGCAGGGATGCCGCATCAAGAACATCACGCTCAGCATGTGCTCCAACAACAAGGAGGGCGAGGCTGCGCTCGTCGTCGCCGACGGAGAGACCACAGTCTACACCGAGGCTGCCGCCGAGTTCAGCAGCGACAAGTGGTTCGGACGCTGGGTGAGCAAGGACCTGGGCGTCTATGTCGACGTGACGCGCCAGCTCGACCTCGCCGCCTTTACCTCCGACGAGGCAGTCATCACCGTCAAGGGAGGCACAGCAAGGGCTCGGTCTATCTCGACGCCATTACCATCGAGTACGATGCTCCCGAGGGCGCAAGTCTTGAGTCGCCGCTGGGCTGGAGTTACGAGAAACTGGAAGCTAAAGGCACCCTCAACGAGGGCGACCAACTGATGATATTCCGCAATGGCTGCGCCGCTGCCGACATCGACGGCATGGAGAAGTCGCAGTATCTCGATGTAGTGGCGCTCGCCAATACCACCGATGTCAGCGATCCCGATGTGCTGCGCTTCAAGCTCGCCAAGGGCGAGACTGCCGGCTGCTGGACGCTCACCGACCAGTTCGGACGCCGCCTGGGTGCCACAGCCAAGGGCAAGTTGGCTTGGAACGCCGGCGACACCCAGTGGAAGATAGAACTGGGCTATGGAGGCGCCACCATCACCAGCGCCACAGCAGCCTATGGCACCCTCAGGTTCAATGAGCCTGAGAGCAGCTACGCCCGATTTGGACTCTACACCTCCAAGTCGCTCCTGCTGCCGTTCCTCTATCGCAGGGCCACTCAGCAGCAGCCCGTCGCCATCTCGTCGATAGACTTTGGCGCGAGCGAGCAGTCGGCGAGCATCGACCAGAGCGTTCTGGCGCTCCGCCCCGAGCTCAAGCCTTCCAAGGTGACCGACCGCCGCCTCGTATGGACCACCGACAATGCCGATGTGGCTACGGTCAACGGCGGACTGGTCATGCTCAACGGCGTGGGCGAGGCCACCATCACCGCCACCTCGCATGATGGAGGCGCCAAGGCCTCGATACTCATCAAGGTCACCGCCTCGACGGGCATCTCTACCACCGTCGCCCCCGCCACTGCCTCCCCCGCCGCGCGCAAGGTCATCGAGGGCAACCGCGTGGTCATCATCAAGGGCGACCACCGCTATAGTCTCGACGGTCAGCAGCAGAGATAGCATCGCCTTCACCATATTCATCTCACGGCAAGGGCTGGGCACCACATCGGCGTCCAGCCCTTGCTGCGTCTGTAGCCCACATTTCTCTCTCCCTTTGGGCTGAATGTGCAACGCCATCATCGATTATATCTTCGCAGAGTTTGATTTCATCTTTTCAGAGTTGGAAATAATCATTGCACAACTTGATTTCACCTTTTCAGGGCATGAGTTTATCTTTACCGTCATCGCGCCGCTCTTTGACGTGGGCGTGTATTAGACGCTGGCAATTATGACATTATCACTAAAAAACAGCCCGACTTATTTTGCCATCATCCGAAGAATGATTATCTTTGCAAGCAATAAAACCTAAATAAAAAATATAGTCAATTAAATCAACATGGTTATGGAAACAACCAATGGGGGTAGCCGTGGCTATCTCGTCAGCATCGTCATGGTGGCTGTGCTTGGCGGACTGCTTTTCGGCTACGACACCGCAGTCATCTCCGGAGCCGAGAAGGGGCTCCAGGCATTCTTTATGGGTGCTACCGATTTCACGTATACCGACTTCTGGCACGGGTTCACCAGCTCGAGCGCGCTCATAGGCTGCATCATCGGCTCTGCGCTTTCGGGTGTGCTTGCCACCGGCCTCGGCCGCAAGCGCACGCTTATCCTTGCCGGCATCATGTTCTTCATCTCTGCGTGGGGGTCCATGTGCCCGGAGAGCATGATACTCCCTGTGGGTAAGCCAGACCTTACGCTGCTGGTGGTGTTCAACATCTACCGCATCATCGGCGGCGTGGGCGTCGGATTGGCTTCGGCTGTGTGCCCCATGTATATCGGCGAGATTGCGCCGAGCCGCATCCGCGGCATGCTGGTCAGCTGGAACCAGTTTGCCATCATCTTCGGTCAGCTGGTGGTCTACTTCGTCAACTTCTTCATCCTCGGCGACCACATCGCGCCGCTCATCCAGAGCGTGGGAAGCGGCATGAACGAAATCGTCAATGGCACTGAGGCTGCCTGGGCCATCGAGACGGGCTGGCGCTATATGTTTGGCTCCGAGATGGTGCCCGCCGGACTCTTCGCCGTGCTCATCTGTCTGGTGCCCGAGACTCCGCGCTACCTCGTGATGGTGGGCAAGGACGACAAGGCAGAACGGGTGCTGGCGCGCATCAACGGTGCCGACGAGGCGCGCCGTGTGCTGACAGATATCAAGAACACGGTGACCCAGAAGACCGAGCGCATCTTCACCTATGGCGTCATGTGCATCGTGGTGGGCGTCATGCTGTCGGTATTCCAGCAGGCCATAGGCATCAATGCCGTGCTCTACTATGCACCGCGTATCTATGAGGCGATGGGATTTGACAACCCGATGAAGCTCACCGTCTTCAACGGCGTGCTCAACCTTGGCTTCACCTGCGTGGCTATCTTCACGGTCGAGAAGTTGGGCCGCAAGCCGCTGCTCATTGCCGGCTCGCTCGGTATGGCGCTCGGCGCCATCGGCGTGGCGTTCACCTTCGGCGTGGCAGAGCTCAAACTGCTCTGTATGATTAGCATCATGCTCTACTCGGTGTCCTTCATGTACTCCTGGGGCCCCATCTGCTGGGTGCTCATCGCCGAGGTCTTCCCCAACACCATCCGCGGTGCTGCCGTGGCCATAGCTGTGGCGTTCCAATGGATCTTCAACTGGATAGTCTCGACCTCCTTTGTACCTATGGCCAACAGCATGGGATATATGTTCACCTACAGCCTCTACGGAGGCATCTGCATCCTCGCCGCCGTCTTCGTATGGCGACTGGTGCCTGAGACCAAAGGCAAGACGCTTGAGGATATGAGCCGCCTGTGGCGCAAGGAGAAGTAGACGGTCATCTCTGACACTACCAAAGACAAAGCGGCGGGAGAAACTGCACTGGTTTCTCCCGCCGCTTTCGACTTTATGGGGGTGGTGATACTACTTGAACAACTTGAGCGCCTGCTTGACGGCGGGGCTGCTCTCGTTGACCACGTGGAAGTACTCGCTCATATCCCAGAGGTCACGGGCAATGAGCCCTTTGATTTGCAGACCCAACGTGCGACGCGTGGCGTGCAGCTCCTCGTCATCACGGGGCTTGATATTCTTCTTCCCAGCCTCTTCCTCTATCTGCTCAAAGAGCTCTTGGGGCACTTCAAAGCGGGCGTTGAAGTCGGCAAAAGTGGGGTAGCGCTCGCCCAACTCGCGGCGATGACTGTCGAGCCAGGAGACCATAGCCGGAACCACCACACCGGCTGCCGTAATCTTGCGGTGCAGCTGGCTGTACTGCGTAGTGTCAAGGGGAATGAAGTAGTCGGGCATGATACCGCCGCCGCCATAGACCGTGCGATGCAGGCGCAGCGTCTGGTACTTCAGCGAGTCAGCAAAGTGGATGCTGTCGGCGCTGTAGAACTCGCCGTGCTTGTAGCGGGTGTCGATATCCTTGTTGTAGTCTACGGCGTTGCCCTTGGTGTAAGGCTTCTGGATGCAGCGGCCCGACGGGGTGTAGTAGTGGGCGATGGTAAGACGCATCATCGAACCGTCGGGGAACTCGATGGGGCGCTGGACGAGACCCTTGCCAAAGGTGCGACGTCCCACGATGACTCCGCGGTCCTGATCTTGCAGCGCACCGCTGACTATCTCTGACGCCGAGGCAGAGAACTCGTTGACGAGGACCACTACCTTGATTTTGCGCAGCTTGCCGTTGCCGTCGGCATGATATTCGCGTCGCTTGTCATTGCGTCCTTCGGTATAGACGATGAGGTCGTTTTTGCCCAGAAACTCGTTGACTATCTGCGTGGCGCTTAGCATATAGCCGCCGCCGTTCTCCTGAAGGTCGAGGATAAGGTTCTTCATCCCCTCTTTGTTGAGCTTCTTCACCGCGTCCATGAACTCCTTGTAGGTATATGCCCCGAAACTGCCTATGCGTATATATCCCACCTGTGGACGTATCATATAGGCTGCGTCGATGGTGTTCAGGGGTATCTTGTCGCGCTTCACGTCGAAGTAGAGCACCTCTGCAATGCCTCTGCGCACCACTCCCAGCCGTACCATGGTGCCTCGCTTGCCGCGCAGACGGCGCATGATTTCGCTCTGGTCCATCTTGACGCCGGCTATGGCTGTATCGTTGACGCTGATGATGCGGTCGCCGGCCATGATACCCACCTTCTCTGACGGGCCTTTGACCACGGGCTTGATGACGAGCAGTGTGTCGGCAGAGATGTTGAACTGCACGCCTATGCCGTCAAACGAGCCGCCCAGCGATTCGTTGAAGGCGCGCGCCTGCTTGGCTGTCGAGTAGCTCGAGTGCGGGTCGAGATTCTCGATCATGCCGCGGATGGCGTCTTCTGCCAGTTTGTTGTCGTCGACCGTGTCCACGTAGAGTGCGCTGATGGCCAGGGCGGCCTTGCGCATCTTGTCGTAAGGATTGTATGTCCCCTTGGCAAACAGACTTTGCGCCATAAGGGTAGAGGTTATAGCCGACAGGATGGCTATAATCAACATTCGTTTCATAACTATATATAATATAAGGATGTGATTAATCGAGTGGTGCAGAGTCGGGCTCGGGAACGTCTTCTTCGACTACGAGGTTGTCGATAATGAAGTTCTGGCGCTCCATAGTGTTCTTTCCCATGTAGTATTCCAGCAGTTTCTTGACCTGGTCGTTCTTGTGGAGCGTCACCTGTTCAAGTCTGATGTCTGGGCCGATGAAGTGGGCCATCTCATCGGGGTCTATCTCGCCCAGTCCCTTAAATCGGGTAATCTCGGGCTCTGGTCCCAGCTCGGCGATGGCAGCCAGCCGCTCTTCCTCATTGTAGCAGAACCTCACCACATAGTCCTTGTTGCCCTTGCCGGCAGACTTGCCTTCGGCTTCTACCACCTTCTTGTCCTTTATCTTGTTGCGTTTGTTGCGTACTCTGAACAATGGCGTCTGCAGAACATAGACATGGCCCTTCTTGATGAGGTCGGGGAAGAACTGGAGGAAGAAGGTGATGATGAGCAGACGGATGTGCATGCCGTCGACATCGGCATCGGTAGCCACGATGACCTTGTTGTAGCGCAGGTCATCAAGTCCTTCTTCGATGTTGAGCGCCGCCTGAAGCAGGTTGAACTCCTCGTTCTCATATACCACCTTCTTGGTGAGTCCGAATGAGTTGAGTGGCTTGCCGCGCAGTGAGAATACCGCTTGGGTGTTGACATCGCGGCACTTGGTGATACTGCCGCTGGCAGAGTCGCCTTCGGTGATGAAGATACTCGATTCCTCCTTGCGCTCGTCCTTGGCGTCAGAGTAGTGTATACGGCAATCGCGCAGCTTGCGGTTGTGCAGATTGGCTTTCTTCGCACGCTCTCGGGCCAGCTTGGTGATACCTGCCATCGACTTGCGCTCGCGTTCGCTCTCCTTGATTTTGTTCTCGATGATTTCGGCCACATCGGTGTGGATGTGCAGATAGTTGTCCACCTCTCTCTTGACGAAGTCGCCCACGCACTTGTTGATAGACTCGCCGTTGGGAGCCATCAGGGTACTTCCCAACTTAATCTTTGTCTGACTCTCAAACACCGGTTCCTCCACGTTGATGGCTATGGCAGCCACCAGGCCATTGCGGATGTCGGTGTATTCATAGTTCTTGTTGAAAAACTCTTTGATGGTGCGGGCAATATGTTCCTTAAACGCCGACTGGTGGGTACCTCCCTGCGTGGTATGTTGGCCATTGACAAACGAGTAGTACTCTTCGCCATACTGGTTGGTATGGGTAAAAGCGATTTCGAGGTCTTCGTTCTTGATGCGGATGATGGGGTAGAGGCCCTCGACGGTCATGTTGTCGGTCAGCAGGTCTTCCAGTCCGTTTCGACTGCGTATGCGTCGGCCGTTATACATGATGGTAAGCCCTGAACTCAAGTAGGTGTAGTTGCGGAGCATGGTCTCGACGATATCATCGTGGTACGAGTAGTTCTTGAAGAGAGTGTTGTCGGGCTCGAAGTAGATGTAAGTACCGTGTTCGTCCTGAGTTTCTTCGGTGGTGTCGCTCTTGAGGATGCCGCGCTCAAAGACCAGACTGCGCACGAGTCCGTCGCGATAGGAGCGTACCTCGAAGCGGCTGCTCAGTGCGTTCACCGCCTTGGCACCTACGCCGTTGAGGCCCACGCTCTTCTTGAAGGCTTTGGAGTCATACTTGCCGCCGGTGTTGAGCACGCTCACTGCCTCTACGAGTTTGCCTTGGGGGATGCCGCGGCCATAGTCGCGCACGCTCACACGCAGATTGTCCATGACATCGACCTCGATGCGGTCGCCCGCCTTCATCTTGAACTCGTCTATAGAGTTGTCTATGATTTCCTTGAGCAGTACATAGATGCCGTCTTCGGCCAGATTGCCGTCGCCCAGACGACCGATATACATACCGGGACGCGTGCGCACGTGCTCCATGTCAGAGAGGTGGCGTATATTGTCGTCGGTATAGTCGACGGGGGCTTCTGTCTGTCCGTCCACGACGGGCAATGTCTCTTTTTCGTCTTCTTTCATCATTCTATTGTTTTGCGGTAACAGCGGCGGCGCTTATGGTTGGTAGGAGCCAATGGACCCCACTGGCTCTGCACACCCTCGTTAGACTCCATTTCTACCTGGCTCTCGCCCCACTTGAAGCCGTAGGCCTGGTAGCGGGGGATGAGGTCGGCAAAGAGCAGCGCGTTGGCTCCCTTGGCACGGTATTCGGGCAGAAATCCCATCAATAGCAGGTCCACGCCTTCGGTCTTGTGGAACTTTATAGCACGCAGCAGGTGGTACCAACCGAAGGGGAAGAGGCGGCCGCGACGGCATTTCTGCAGCGCGCGGGAAAGCGAGGGGATGGTTATGCCCATTCCGGCCATCTTGTTGTCGTTGTTGCCGTCTTCGATGACCGTGATGAGGCTCAGGTCAGCCAGTGGCAGATACATTTTTATGTATTGTTCTATCTGCCGGTCGGTAAGTTCGGAGAAGCCATAGAGGTCTTTGTAGGTCTCGTTGACCAGTTCAAAGAGCTTGCGGCCATATCCGCCCTTGAATATGTCCTTGCGGGTGAGCTTGCGCACGTGCAGATTGTAGCGTTTCTCAATCATCTGCGCTATCTTTGAGTATTTCTCTGGTATCTGGTCGGGCACTTCGAGGAAATACTCCACATAGTCGTTGTCCTTGCTCCATCCCTCGAGACGCTCCATGTGCTCGGGGTAGTAAGGGTAGTTGTAGATGGTGGGCATGGTGCCCAGTTTGTCGAAACCCATGGTGAGCATACCTTCGGGGTCCATGTCGGTGAAGCCCAGCGGACCCACGATGCTCTTCATGCCTTTCTCGCGGCCATAGTCTTCGACAGCCTGGAGCAGTGCGCGCGTCACCTCGATGTCGTCGACGAAGTCTATCCATCCGAAGCGCACGTCCTGGCGGTCCCAGCGCTCGTTGGCACGGTGGTTGATGATGGCTGCCACACGGCCCACCAGGCGTCCGTCGCGATAGGCAAGGTAGTATTCGGCTTCGCAGAAGTCGAAGGCGGCATTGCGGTCGCGGCTCAAAGTGTTGAATTCATCGCTGTAGAGGTTGGGCACGTCATAGGCGTTGCCGGCATATAAATCGTAATGGAAATCGATGAAAGTACGGAGGTCTTTCTTGCTTTCCACACGCTTGATTACTATATTTGACATATTATTATGGTGGATATCATTAATATGCAAAAATAGTAAATTAAACGGAGATTGCTGCAGAAAATTATCAGATTTTTTCGCAGACGAGCAAAATATGGCTGCCGTCGCGCTGGGTAGTGCCGAAGATATAGGTGGTCCCGCCGTCTTTCAGACGCAGCCGTTGACGCAGTTGGACGGCGCTGAGCGGCATGTTGCGCACCGTGATGTTGGCGCGGTCTATGCCGTCGAGGGCACGGCGCAGCTGCTTGCGGTTGAGGGCGGTTGTGGCGGTGATGCGGAAACCGCGACCCGGAAAGTGGGCTATGGCTTCGCTGCCTATAAAGAGGTTGGAGTTTGGGGCTATCATCCTTGTCTGGTACCGTTGGCATACCTGTGCCATCAGTCCCGACTTCATTACCGATGCGTTGGGTTCATAGAGATACATCCCCTCGCCTGCCGGGGTGTCGAGATAGCGCGGCTGCGAGTCGTCGGGGGTGAAGACGCACACCTGGCGGTTGTTGACGCAGTACACGGTGGGCATGCCCTTGCGCTCTGCCGAGCATACGAGCAGCAGTTCCTTGCACTCGCCGCCCACCGAGACGATGTGTACCTCGCTCACGCAGCCCAAGGCTCTCACCGCCTCGTGCCAGTCGAGCATGGGCGAGAGCTTCACCATCACCCATCTGCCTTTGGCGCATAGGGTGGGGGCAAGTCCGAGCACATCGGGCGTGCAGTCGGCGATGGCGTAGGTGCGCCCGCCGGCGGCGTCGCGTCGGGCGGGGTCTATGTATATCAGCGTCTGTGGGGCGATGGTGTCGAGTGCCCGTTCTGCCTCGGTACACATCACCGTGGCTGTGCGCCCGAGCACCGAGAGATTGTGGCGCATCAGCGCACACAGTTCCTCGTTGCGTTCCACATAGGTGGCGCTTCTGAATGTGGTCGAGAGTGCCAGAAAGTCTATGCCGAAACCGCCTGTGAGGTCGGTCATCGACGTGCGGTCGCCCTCGGCGATGAGGCGGCGTGCCACGCGCAGTTTGTAGTGGGCTGCCGTCTGCGACGAGCATTGCTCCATCGACAGATGCACGGGATAACGTATGCCCTCGATGCGTGCCAGCAGCGGCAGTTTGGCTGCCGCCATCTGCCGCCCGCGTATCTGATCGAGCGCCCAGGGCATATCCACCTCGGGATGCTTGCTCCCCATGAGTGCCAGTTGCCTTACATCGTCGTCGGCATGGTCGCGCACAAACTGCAGTGTCTTTTCGTCCACTCTCTTGGTCATGTTGTCTCTGTCAGGGTGATGGGTTATGGATGTCCGTCGCTCTTCTTGACCAGTCGTCTGAAGTTCTTGATGCGGTGGAAGGTCAGCATATTGGCGTCGTGGCCGCTGTGGGCGAGTTCGCCGTCGGGACCTTCGTATGCGGTGCGCGATACGTAGATGATGTCATTGCCCTCGGTCATCCAGTCGATATACTGGAAGGCGTGGCGCTTCATGTCGGGATGGGCGAGCAGCGTGGCGTGGCGCGTCCATTCACGCAGGTCGGGCGAACTGATGAGTACCACGTAGTTGCGCACATCCAGACCCGTGGCTGAGCCCTCTCCCTCAGGCGCGGCGTTGACCAGGCTCCAGTAGCGATGGGTGAGCGAGTCGTAGCGGATGGTAAACTTCTTGCAGCCGCCAGGCATATCCACCAGGTCTTTGTCGTCAAACGACAGTTCGCGGCAGTCGTCGCTTACCTTGATTATCGCTGCCTTCTCGGTCACTCCGTTGGGCGTGTTGGCTCTCATCACGTCTACCATATTGCCGTCAGGGCCTACCACGGCGTTGCCGTCCAGCCATCCGTAGACCTTATCCTTGAGATGGGGTATGGCGTGCAGGTTTACCGAGCGTGTCCAGTTGGAGGCTTCGAGCAGGTCGGCACCCACGGGCGCCGATATCATCATGGCGCTATACCTCATGGGCCATGTCGTAGCGGGTGCTTTGGCATATTCTATGGCTTTCCATATCCTTCCCTGATGCACCACCACGGGAGTGGGGGCGCTGTGGTATTCGCCCTCGGCGAGCAGACCATGGTGGCTGTCGCTCGGAGTGGTCCACGACTTACCGTCGGTAGAGCGGCGTACGACCAGGTTGCCATACTCACGGTCTGTACCGATGAGGTAGAGCGTGTCTGATATGCAGAATACTGACGACCAGAACTGCCCTTTGACCACCGACTGTCTTTCCCATGTCAGTCCGCGGTCTTCCGATTTGTATACCTCTGTATTATATTCCGTCTGGCTGTTGGCAAAGAGGTCGTGGGTGGCTATGTAGTCACCGTTGGACATGATGCAGATGGAGGGCGAGCCCACATACATGCCTTTGCTTGCAGGGTGATAGCAAATGGTTACTCCGGGCGCCGAAGCCCACATCCAGGAGAGGTGCAGCAAGCACCCTAAGAGAAGCACAGTTCTACGTATTGTCTTCATTAGGTTTATGTTTTGTATCCACAAAATTACGCAAACTATCGCGGAGAACAAAGAAATGTGGGTAGAAACTAAAATTGTTGACGGAATATTTGTCGATTACGTTGTCTTTTCATATATTTGCACCTATAAAACCATACAGGGCATAAGCGTACTGCCTGCAACCTATATAAAAACGACTAAAGTCAGTCTAAATTATAAAACCAATGCAATTATGAAAAAATCATTACTCATTGCCGCTATGTTCGGCATGTCTGTTGCTGCAAGTGCCCAGCAGACTTTCACCCACATTACCATCAAGAGTGGGTTCAACCAGGATGTCATCTGTGAGGATAAAGACCGTATCACCGAGACTACCACCCAGTCCGATGCACCCGACCTGCAGGGCATCGACGGCTCAGGCTTCGCCTTCTTCACCACCGGCGTGCAGACCAATGGTGCCATGTGTGGCGACGACGGTTTGTTCAAGTCTTCACGCACCGGAGCCACCTTCAAGGTGATGCCCACCCAGCTCAATGCGCTTGTGCTCAAAGGCACCAAGAAGACCACTATCGCTGGCAATTCTGTCATCATTCCCGGCAGTGCTGTTAGGGGCGAGCTCGTGTTTGAGACTCCCGTCAAGGCCAAGTCCATCTATGTCGTAGGAACCAGCGCCGACGGCGACAGCCAAATCAAGGTGACCATCAACTATACCGACAACACCACCGCCGATGGCAGTATCACCATGTACGACTGGGGCAGCAGCTCTTCCGACGCCAATCAGGCTGCCGTAGTGACCAACCTGGGCCGTATCGCCACCAAGAAGAACTGGGCAGGTGATGCCGGAAATATAGATGCCTATATCTTCAAGCTCTATGAGTCTGCGGTCAACACCGACAATACCAAGACCATCAAGAGCGTTACCGTCGAGCAGACTTCCGATGACCGCAGCGTAGCCATCTTCGCCGTTTCTACCAGCAACGATGTTGTGGCCAACGGCATCGGCGAGGTAGAGGCCCCCTCGGCTGTCGCTGCCTACTACACCCTTGACGGTGTGCGCGTGGCAGAGCCCGTTTGCGGCGTGACCATCGTCAAGTACACCAACGGAGTAACCCGTAAAATCGTCAAGAAGTAATACATTATTAATATATTGTCTGGCGTTAGTTTCCTATTTCTTTTTCTTGAAGAGGCCCTTCACCTTGTTCACTGCACCCTTGGCGGCATCACCCACCTTGGCACCGGCACTCTTTCCGGCATCTTCTTTCACGCTCTTTGCAGTGGGCACACCACCCTTTACACTTGGAGTTGCCGATGGGGGATAGCCTGCCAGTTCGCCGAAGTACTTGTAGAGGCGGTCGTCTTCATTCTTGTCGCCCGATGTGGTCTTTACCTTTGACTTCTGGACACCATATCGGGGATGACTCAACTCTATCTCTATAGGCGTAGACTTGCTGTCGAGAATGATGGTGACCTTGTATTTGTTGTTCTTGTCTTCCTTTTCGCTGATGACGAATACCTCTTTGTTGCCACCCTTCTTGTAGCTTTGGATGTCAAAACAGGGGTCGCTGTCGCCGTCCATCCAGAACAGTTTCTTGTTGCGGTCAATCACGTTGCGTCCGAAGTCTGTGTACAGCAGCTGGATTTGTGCTGATGCGCCTACAGCCATGGTAAAAAGCGCCAGCATTACTAATAATCTCTTTTTCATAATGTTTGTGTTAGTTAATAATTAAGACAATGTCCGCTGCAAATTTAATAAAATATCTCGTCAACGCAATGCCTGTCGCCGTTTTTTTTAGGGTATAAAAAAAAGATACCTTGTCTCCCGACAAGGTACCCTTCATTTCTAAAAAATAAAACCTATATAAAAAATTGTCTATTGAAGTCTAAACTTGAGTGAGTTCTTAAGGTTGTTGGTACCATTGCCAACGAGAGCCACAAACTCTCCGTCTTCGGCAGTCCAGCTCTGAGTCTTGTCGTTGTAGAAGCTCAGTGCCTTGACGTCGATGGTAATGTTCACCTGGCGGGTTTCACCTGGCTGGAGATAGACCTTGTCAAAGCCTTTCAGCTCTTTGTAGGGGCGCTCCAGCGAACTCTCCTTGTCGTGGATGTACAGCTGCACCACCTCGGCGCCAGCGCGTCGGCCGGTGTTGGTTACATCTACGGTGAATGTTATCTTGCCGTCGCGAGTCATGGTGGTCTTGTCTGCACGCAGGTTGGCTATCTTGAACTGTGTATAGCTCAGTCCGTAGCCGAATGCAAACAGCGGTGTGGTCTTGGCATGGTCTACCCAGCGGTAACCCACATAGAGACCCTCCTTGTATTCGCGGTCGATAATCTTCTTGTCCTTGCGCCAGGTGCCGGGATAGGTGTTCAGCGCATGAGCGCCTACATCCTCCAGCTTGGCGGGCATGGTGAAGGGCAGCTTGCCCGATGGGTTGGCGTCGCCAGCGAGTACGGCTGCCAGGGCATTGCCTGCCTCTGAGCCCAGGAACCATGCCTGTACGATGGCGGGAACCTTGGCGTGCCAGGGCATAGCCACGGCGTTGCCCGATACGTTGACGTATACCATATTCTTGTTTACGGCTGCCAGAGCCTCTATCAGTTCGTTCTGTCCGTAAGGCAGTTCCAGACCCTTGCGGTCATAGCCTTCGGCGTCCTGGCCGTCACACTTGTTGAGTCCGCCCACGAAGATGACGTAGTCGGCACCCTTGGCCTTCTCTATGGCTTCGCGTTTCAGCTCTTCGGCAGAGCGGAAGTCGCGCAGGTCTGTATTGAAGCGGTAGCCCGAATAGCTCACGATGGTGTCGCCCACATATCCGCGAGCATAATCTATCTGTACCTTGTCGCCCAGACGAGCCTTGAGTCCGTCGAGAGGACTTACCTCGCGCTGTACCTTCAGCGATGACGAACCACCACCTACGGTCATGGGCTTTATAGCGTTCTCTCCTACCACCAGAATGCGCTTTGCGTTGGCGTTGAGGGGCAACAGCGAGCGCTTGTTCTGCAGCAGAACGATACCCTCTTCACCTATCTTGCGAGCCACATCGTAGTGGGCTTCAGAGCACATGAAACCGTAAGCGCGCTGACGGTTCATGGTTGTGCGGAAGTGCAGTCTCAGCACGCGGCGAACCTTCTCGTCGAGGTCTTTCATGCTGTATTTGCCTGAGAGGATGCCCTCCTTATAGGGACGCGCCAGGTAGTAGTACTCATAGGCGTTGTCCTTGCCCTTGGCGAGACCGTCGGTGTGGGTGCCGAACTCCATGTCCAGACCATACTTCACGGCGTCGTCGGTAGTGGTGTGCACGCCCCAGTCGGTCATGGCTACACCGTCAAACTTCCAGTCACCTTTCAGTATCTTGTTGACCAGCACGTCGTTGGCGCAGCAGGGCTGGTTGTTATAGAGGTTATAGGCACACATTACTGCCCATACCTTGCCTTCTTCCACGGCAGCCTTGAAGGCGGGGAGGTAAATCTCGTGCAGCGCACGGTCGCTTACCACCACATTGTAGCGCTTGCGGAAAGCCTCTTCATTGTTCAGCGCAAAGTGCTTGGCACATGCGGCAGTACCGGTGCTCTGGATGCCCTGGATATAGGGAACTACCATGCGCGAGGCGAGGAACGGGTCTTCGCCGAGGTACTCGAAGTTGCGGCCGCCGATGGGCGAGCGATAGATATTCATGCCGGGGCCCAGCACCACATCCTTGCTGCGATAGCGGGCTTCTTCGCCCAGGCTTACGCCATAGTCGCCGGCAAGTGCGGGGTTCCATGTGGCGGCAAGACAGGTAAGTGCGGGGAAAGCCACACAAGAGTCATTGGTCTGTCCGGCGTCGCGCCACTTGTCCCACAGTGTGTTGGGGCGTATACCATGAGGGCCGTCGTCGGTCCAGAGGTCTGGAATGCCCAGTCTGGGCACGCCTGCTGCCGAGAACTTGCTCTGTGCATGGATGACGGCTATCTTTTCATCGAGGGTCATGCGGCTGAGCACGTCGTCGATGCGTTGTTCCACAGGTTTGGTTTCATCAAGATAGGTCGGAAGCGTCTGCGCTCCGGCGTTCATTCCAATTAAGAGTAAACACGATATTAGCAGCTTTTTCATATACATTATTATATTAATTGCTGCAAAGTTACCACAAATCCTTGACATGTACACATAATTAATGATAAATCTTTGTGCATAAGGTCATTTTTGTCATCTTTTTTGCGCAAAAGTTGAGCCGGGCAGGGCTTTTCTTCGCTTTTTCCCTACTTTCCTCCGCAGCGAGGGCAGGCGTCTCTGCCAGGATATCTTGTAAAAATGCCATTCTGCAGCACAAAGTTGCGTTTTCTTTCCATGGATAGGCAGAAAATAGTAATTTTGTACACTATAGTTAGTCATTACCACTATGTCTGCGAGCCACCCGACGCAGACCACAAACCTGATAGAGATGAAAAAAATACTGATTACACTCGTTGCTATGATGTTTGTCAACGCCATACCCACCCATGCACAGCGCCAGACCACGCGTGGCATAGGTGTCTACCCAGGCCGCCAGTCTGAGAGTTTCGCCCCCACGCTCCGCCGTGACTTCGACTACCGCAATACGGCCCTCCACCGCATGGTCTATCAGTCTTCATCACTCGATGCCAACCTCACCGGACAGCTCGTCACCGACGGTGCCGTATACCGGGGGGAGCCCTGCCGTCTGCAGGTGTCCATGCCCGACGGCGTGGTGGCGCGCCGCGATGCCGAGAAACTGCTCGACGGCAACGTGCATACCCGTCTGATGGTCAAGGGCGAAGATACCTTCGTGCAGTTTGACTGGACGGCGATGGATGTAGACATCGACGCCATCGACATCCTCGCCGAACCCGTCTATCTGCCCGGCCGGGCCACCGGAGGCTACGCCATAGACTTCCTTGCCTCCAACGACGGCAAGACATGGATCCTCGTGGGCGGAGAGCGGGGTGACGGCATGCCCGGCGAGCCCACCCGACACACCGGAAGCAACGACCCCAACAAGCAGGAAGACCCCGTGAGACTGCCCATGCGACTGGTCAAGAAGCAGATACCCTTCTCCAAGCCCGGACGCTACTCCCATCTGCGCATAAGGCTCCACATGACGGGCTGCACCTACTGGCGGTTCTACGAGGCACGACCCATGCGCCACGGCCGTGAGCAGCTGGCGCTGCCCTCATCCTGTTACACCAGTGCGTGGATGAGTGCCGGAGGCGCCGACGAGTGGCTCATGGTCGACCTGGGCACGCCGGTGATAGCCGACCGCGTGGTGATGCACTGGATACACCCCGCCCGCCGTGGCGAGATACTCGTCTCGCAGGACGGCGACCAGTGGCAGCAGATAGGCGACCTCGCCCGCATCAAGGTCAAGGGTGGCGTGCAGACTCTTCGCCATCATTTCACCGCCCGCTATGTCAAACTCATGATGCGCCAGCCCGACCCGTCGGGCCACTATGCGCTGAGCGAACTCCAGGTGATGGGCCGCGGAGGTCTCTCTGCCATACCCGCCGAGCGGCAGGGGACGGTCCACGGC
>ERZ780033.157-NODE-157-length-26099-cov-31.0642_pt1 | contig 26099 bp, 22 predicted proteins | sample MGYA00511024_ERZ780033 | MGnify/ENA primary metagenome ERZ780033 (study PRJEB29588, sample SAMEA2157043) | human gut metagenome | biome: human gut; feature: human-associated habitat; material: faeces | place: Denmark | collected 2008/2010 ... | reverse complement strand
TACCAAGTTTCTGTTCGTAGGCTCGATAGTCTCGCTATTGGCTTCCTTCATCCTTAACATTACTGTCAACAACTTGCCATTCGCTTCGCTTGGCGGTAAATACCTGCGACTGGAATTGAACCAGTTAGGTTAGTGTCATGCCCGACACACATATAAATCGGAGTCGGCTAAGCGAAGGCTTAACTGGCTCCGAATGTTTTTTTACTGTGTGTCAGGCGAAGGCTTGGCAGGCTATGAAGTGGGAGCTTAGTTGAGGAAACCCAGCAAAGCTCCTGCGGCTACGGCCGAACCGATGACACCCGCCACGTTAGGCCCCATGGCATGCATGAGCAGGAAGTTGTGTCGGTCGTATTCCAAACCCAGGTTGTTGGAGATACGGGCGCTCATAGGTACGGCGCTCACTCCGGCATTTCCTATCAGTGGGTTGATCTTCTTGCCCTTTGGCAAGAACACATTCATCAGTTTGACAAACAGAATTCCGCTGGCTGAGGCGATGATGAACGCCAAGGCTCCGAGGGCAAAAATCTTTACCGTGTTGAGGGTAAGGAACTCTGAGGCCTGGGTGGAGCAGCCTACGGTAAGTCCCAAGAGCATCACTATCACGTCGTTGAGGCTGCTGCCTGCAGTCTTGGCAAGGCGTGTGGTCTTGCCACTCTCTTTCAGCAGATTGCCAAAGAAGAGCATTCCCAACAGCGGCAGACCGCTGGGCACGATGAAGGTGGTGAGCAGCAAGCCGATGATGGGGAAGAGTATCTTCTCGGTCTGACTCACCTGTCGGGCTGGCTTCATCTTGATGACACGCTCGTTCTTCGTGGTGAGCAGTCGCATCAGCGGGGGCTGGATGACAGGTACCAGTGCCATATAGGAATAGGCGCACACGGCGATGGCTCCCATGAGGTTAGGACTTAGCTTGCTCGACAGGAAGATGGCTGTAGGGCCGTCGGCACCTCCGATGATGGCGATGCCTGCTGCCTGGTTGGGCTCGAAGCCTAAAGCCAAGGCTATCATGTAGGCTCCGAAGATGCCAAACTGGGCTGCGGCTCCGATGAGAATCAACTTCGGATTGGAAATCAATGCCGAGAAGTCGGTCATGGCTCCGATGCCGAGGAAGACGAGTGGGGGATACCAGCCTTGTCGCACACCCTGATAGAAGATGTTGAGCACCGAGTTGTCTTCGTAGAGACCTATCTCCAGTCCGGCATCGGTGCGGAAGGGAATGTTGCCCAGGATGATGCCGAGACCTATGGGCACCAGCAGCAGCGGCTCGAAGTCTTTCTTGATGGCGAGCCAGATGCAGACGATTCCCACCAATATCATGATGAGGTTTCCTGCCGTGGCATTGGCAAAGCCTGTATAGGTCAGGAACTCCTGAAAATTCTGTATGATGAAATCCATAATAGTTGTTCGTTAAGTTGGGGTTTTATGTTGATGGATTCTTGGCAAGAGCAATGCTCTCTGGGGTTAAGCAATCGTTACCAAGGTGTCGCCTTCCATGACAGTATCGCCCTTGTTGACATTGATGCTTGCGATGGTGCCCGAAGTCTCAGCCTCGATGTTGTTTTGCATCTTCATGGCTTCGAGAATCACTACGGTATCTCCTGCGCTCACCTTGTCGCCCACCTTTACTTTAATGTCGTTGATGGTGCCAGGCAGTGGAGCTACCACAGGCTTGCCACCAGCGCTTGCTGAGGCTTTCTTGCTGGCAGCAGCTTCGGCATTTGCAGAGGAGGCAGAACTGCCTGTTGGGGTAGTCCTGGCACTGTCGGCAGATGATACTCCGCCCTTGTCATCAGTAGCCTCATTCGCTATGCGGAACTTCTGCTTGCCAGCCTTGACAGGTTGCTTCATCTCCACTTCGAAGGGGATGCCGTTGACGGTTACATTGGCGATATTGCCTTCTATATCTTGTATCTCTACTTCGTAGTCTACGCCTTTTACTTTATATTGGTATTTTGCCATAGTTTTATTCTTTAATATTTTTATTTTGTATCAGTAAAGCTGTTGAATTTTTCACTCTTCGTTCTTTACCTTTCGTTCTTTACTCTTCACTTATTATTGAATCTCGGTTCGTTCCATCTCGTCTGCTTGGGCTTAATGGTGATGATGCCCGGTTCGATGTCGTGCACATCCTCCAAGTATTCTTTGAGAGCCAGCGATATGACAGCCATATAGATTTCCTTGTCAATGCCCTTGGTGGTTAGGCCTTCCTTCAGCATCACGTTGGTCTTATGACCGATCTCTGTGGTCAGCTCGATGGTCTTCTTGCCCGTCTTATATAATAAGGTGGCGTGTTTCTCTGTGGCACGTGCTATGCGTTGCTTGTGCTTCATATAGGCACCGAAGAGCCAGAAGAAGACGAAGAGCAGGGCCAGACAGAAGAAGACAATGCCCATGGAAAGGGCTGCAATGCCGAAGCCATGAGGGTCGGTCGTCTTGAGAATCTGGGGTTTGCTCAGACCATTTGGCTGTGGTAGGTAACCTGGTGTTGTTTCTTCCAAATTGCAGATTTTCCAAGTCTTGAAATCATTGCTGAGAGCATATGTTTGGTCTTCTTGTAGCCATGGAACGCTGATGGAGTCAATCAGATCGACAGCGTTGCCATCATACAGGGCTATCCAGTTGTTCCTTTGATGATAGTAGTTGGCAGTTTTCTTTGATGGTAAAAGGTTGAGCTTAAGCTGAAAAGGTCCAGTACCTGCTGCTAAGACACTAACGAAGTCCAGGGCCTTGGGGCAGTCGTTGCAGTATGTTTCTGTATCCTGCCAATAGTAGCGGTCGTAGATGATCACACTTTTCTTGCCTGCCAAGGTTGTGCGAGGCTCGTTGTTCGGCAGAGGACACATCAGCTTTCGCCGTTCCTCGGGCGACATGTTCTTGTCGAGCACACGTCGGTCGGTGGTAAGGAACATGCCACGGATATTATATGTAGTAAACGAGGTGTTCGACAACTCCACCCATGCTTTGTGGGCACCATACTCGTCGACGATACTGGCTTGGTTGTTGGGCATCACCTCCGTTATGCGGATGCTTTTAGCTCCTTGTGCCCAAGTGGACAAGGTGGCAGTGACCAACAGGCTTAGTAGGATTCCAAATTTCTTCATAGGCTTTCTCTCTTTTTGAAGGTTGGTGTATCAATAGGTATTCTTACAGCCTCAAAGTTACAAAGATTTTTGGAATAAGCAACAAAAGAGGTGCACATTTTTTCTTAAATGTGCACCTCTTTTATAATTTATAAATTTTCGTTTATAAAAATTCAAATATAGTAAGTGAACTTTCTGCTGTCGGAGAGTCTTTGCTTAGCAAATGATTCGCTATGCTCCGCAGAAGAAAAGTACCACTATCTGGGCTGAGAAGATTCTGAGGAACATACTCAGCGGATAAACGGTAGAGTAACCCACGGCAGGAGCCTCCTTAGAGCAGGAAGCGTTGGCATAAGCCAGGGCTGGTGGGTCGGTATAGGTTCCGGCTATCATACCCATAATGGTGAAGTAGTTGAACTTGTACTTCAGTCGGGCTATGGTGCCCACGATAAGGATAGGAATGATGGTGATAAGGAAACCTGTGTACACATACTTGATACCGTCGCCCTGTACCACAGTGTCCCAGAAACCGGCACCAGCCTTGATGCCCACACTCGCAAGGAACAGCACAAGACCTATCTCTCGCAGCATCATGTTGGCAGAGGTGGTGGTATAGGTAACCAGTTTGAAGTGATAACCGAAACGGCCAATGAGGATGGCGATGATCAGCGGACCGCCAGCAATACCCAACTTCAGCGGAACAGGCATTCCTGGAACAGCGAAAGGCAGACTGCCGAAGATGATACCAATCATGATACCTACGAAGATGGTGGCGATGTTAGGCGCATCGAGTCGCTTCACAGAGTTACCCATCATTTCAGCCACACGGTTTACATTCTCCTCGGGACCTACAACGAGAATCTTGTCGCCCACGTGGAAGTGGTGGTTGCGGCCGGCAAAGATGTCCATTCCCTGGCGTGAGATACGGGTGACGTTGACGCCATACACACTCGAGAAGTGCATCTTGCCCAGAGTCTTACCGTTCATCTCAGGACGTGTAACGACAATGCGGCGCGACACGAAGTGCTGAACCTCATCTTTCTCGCGATCCCATTCGGCCTCTATCTCAGGACCGATGAAGGCCTTGATGGCTTCGGCGTCAGCCTCGGCGCATACAACGAGCAGCTCGTCGCCCACCTCGAAGGTAGTCTGGCTGTTAGGAATGCTCACCTCGCCTTTGTGGAGCAGTCGTGAGCATACGATGTCGCGGTTCAGGAACTCGGAAACCTGTCGGAGAGTGCGTCCTGCGATATAGGTGTTCTCCACACGAAGGTGCATGTTGTGCGCCTTGGCATGTGGGTTGGCTGCGTCTTCTTCGTTTAGTTTCTCCTCCTCATCCGCGGTGTTCACCTTGCAGATGTACTTGATGAGAATGGTGGCACCGATGATGCCTACCACACCGAGTGGATAAGCGCAGGCATAACCGTTGGCAATACTTGGGGCACCATTGGGGAAGACGCTGAGCAGCGCCTCGTTGGCGGCACCAAGACCTGGCGTATTGGTGACGGCTCCATAGAGTGTACCCACCATCATTGGCAAGTTGTTGGGGTTGCTGGTGTCGAAGAAGAGATAATAGCATGCGAACATCACACAGACATTGAGGAATATCGCAGCCGTCGACAACAGGTTGAGCGTCACACCGCCTTTCTTGAAGCTTTCGAAGAAGCCCGGACCTACCTGCAAACCGATCATAAAGACAAAGAGAATGAGTCCGAAGTCTTGTATGAAGGTCAGAATGTCCTTGGGAGCAGTGAAGCCTACATGTCCTGCCAGGATGCCGGCAAAGAGCACGAAGGTAACGCCAAGTGAAATGCCACCAATCTTAATCTTGCCCAGATACACGCCTACTGCTATGACAATGGCATAGAGCAGGGCGATGTGAGCCACCGATTCGGTGTTCGTAAAAAGGTTGATAATCCAATCCATTGATCTATCTTCTAAATGAAAATATGTTTATTTTTGGGTTTTTAGTAGGGGTGAATAAAAATGGAAAAATCGGGGACACGTATAAAGGGTGTCCCCGACTTGAAAGTGTTTGATATATTGTAACCTATTGAATCCAATAAATCAATACTTCGTCACAACAAAACAAGATAGATATTTCTTTGTTCATCCATCAAGAATTGTATGTGTACGAATCTCCATTCTGATGAATTACTTCTCGATAGCAGCTACGCCTGGCAATACCTTGCCCTCGATAGCCTCGAGCAGAGCGCCACCACCTGTAGAGATGTAAGAAACCTGGTCAGCCAAACCGAACTTGTTGATACAAGCTACAGAGTCACCACCACCGATGAGTGAGAATGCACCCTCCTTAGTAGCTTCAGCGATTGCCTCAGCGATTGCCTTAGAACCACCAGCGAAGTTGTCGAACTCAAATACACCGGCAGGACCGTTCCAGAGGATAGTCTTAGCACCCTTGATGGCAGCAGCGAAAGCCTTGCGAGTGTCAGGACCAGCGTCCATACCCTCCCAGCCGTCAGGGATATTGTTAGATGGGCAAACCTGTGTGTTGCAGTCGTTCTTGAAAGCATCACCGCAGATAGAGTCTGTACCGAGTACGAGGTTTACACCGTTCTCCTTAGCCTTCTTGATTACGTCGAGAGCTACATCGAGCTTATCGTCCTCGCAGATAGACAAACCAATCTTGCCGCCGAGAGCCTTAGAGAATGTGTATGTCATACCACCACAGAGAATCAGGTTGTCAACCTTTGTCAAGAGGTTCTCGATGATACCAATCTTGGTAGAAACCTTAGAACCACCCATGATAGCAGTGAATGGGCGCTTAATGTTGCCGAGTACAGCGTCAACAGCCTTTACCTCTTTCTCCATCAAGAAACCGAGCATCTTGTGGTCCTTGTCGAAGCTGTCGGCGATGACAGCAGTAGAAGCGTGCTTGCGGTGAGCAGTACCGAAGGCATCCATTACATATACATCAGCATAAGAAGCCAACTTGGCAGCGAACTTCTTCTGACGTTCCTTCATCTCAGCCTTGGCAGCATCGTACTCAGGAGTACCCTTCTCAACGCCTACTGGCTTGCCTTCCTCTTCAGGATAGAAGCGAAGGTTCTCGAGCAGGAGAGCCTCACCAGGCTTCAGCGCAGCAGCCTCTGCATCAGCATTGCCGCAATCTTTAGCAAACTTCACCTCAACGCCGAGAGCGTCGGATACGTTCTTTACAATCTGTGAAAGAGAAAGCTCTGGCTTAACTTTGCCCTTTGGCTTACCCATATGGCTCATCATGATAAGAGCACCACCATCGGCCAGCACCTTCTTCAATGTAGGAAGGGCACCGCGGATACGAGTGTCGTCTGTTACATTACCATTTTCATCCAATGGCACGTTGAAATCAACGCGTACGATTGCCTTGTGACCGGCAAAGTTAAAATCTTCGATTTTCATTTTACCTAACGTTTTTATTATTAGTTATTTAATTTCTCTCTATATTATGAATAGAATGTTCTTTGTTGTAATCTGTCTCGTTCGTTCTGTCTGTTTATTGTTCTCCATGACAATGATGAACAGGACTTGTGTTTTAGACTTTGTGCCAACTGTCGTGGGTGTTGCCTTTTAGGCGTTTTACTCATTTGAAGTCGACTCTGCTGAAACTGTAGGCAAAGGTATGAAAAATAACTGAATGTTGCAAATTTTGGTGTTCTTTTAAGGATTTTTTTTATCAAAGAGGCTGGTAATGTAATATCGGCTTTGCAAAATGTAACCTTTTGATGTGAAAGTGTGGCGAATATTTGGCGAAAGTGAAAAAATAATGTACCTTTGTCCTTGATTTTAATACTCATCAGAATATGGCAAAAGACAAGATAGCTTATGTTTGCAGCAACTGTGGTCAGGAGTCGTCGAAATGGATAGGCAAGTGCCCGAGTTGTGGACAATGGAATACGTTCAAGGAGATTCGTATAGCCAATGATACGGGCTCCCAGGCTGCCCGCAACGCTGGCATGAGCATGCGGCATGGAGGTGCTGCCACGATGTTTGGCGGCAATCACAGCGATGGGGGAGCAAGGCCTGTACGTCTGCGCGATATTTCTGCTCATGATGAGCCGCGCATTGATATGCACGATGGTGAGCTGAACCGTGTGCTGGGTGGAGGACTGGTTCCTGGCAGTATCACGCTCCTGGGCGGTGAGCCGGGCATCGGAAAGAGTACACTCACACTTCAGACCATTCTTCATCTGCCCGACATGAAAGTGATGTATGTGAGCGGCGAGGAGAGTGCCCATCAGATTAAACTGCGTGCTGACCGACTGGCTTCTGCATCGGTGGGCGATGAGAGTGCTGCTGGCAGGGCCTCGCTCGACAATGTGTCTATTCTTTGCGAGACATCGTTGGAGAAAATCTTCACGCATATACAGGAACAGGCTCCCGGACTGGTGGTAATAGACTCCATACAGACGATTGCCACCGACGAGGTGGAGAGCTCGCCAGGCAGTATCTCACAGGTGCGTGAGTGCGCAGCTGCCTTGTTGAGGTTTGCCAAGACCAGCGGCATTCCTGTCATCCTTATCGGACATATAAATAAGGAGGGAACCTTGGCCGGACCGAAGATTCTGGAACATATTGTCGACACGGTGGTTCAGTTTGAGGGCGACCAGCATTATATGTATCGCATCCTGCGCAGTATCAAAAACCGATTCGGAAGTACCTCAGAGTTAGGTATCTACGAGATGCAGCAGGGTGGACTCCGACAGGTGAGCAATCCTTCGGAGCTCTTGCTTACCGACGATCATGACGGTTTGTCGGGAGTGGCAATCAGCAGTGCCATAGAGGGCGTCCGTCCTTTCCTGGTCGAGACGCAGGCGCTTGTATCTACCGCTGCCTATGGCACACCACAGCGCTCGGCAACGGGCTTCGACCAGCGTCGGCTCAACATGCTCTTGGCTGTGCTCGAGAAGAGGGTAGGCTTCAAACTGATGCAGAAGGACGTGTTCCTGAACATAGCAGGCGGACTGCGTGTCACAGACCTGGCGATGGATCTCAGTGTGATAGCCGCCGTATTGAGCAGTAATGTGGACACGCCTATCGAGGCTGGCTGGTGTATGGCTGGCGAAGTAGGCTTGAGTGGTGAGGTTCGTCCGGTGAGCCGCATCGAGCAGCGCATCGCCGAAGCCGAGAAGTTGGGCTTTCATGACATCATCATTCCCCGTTACAACTATCATTCGCTCGACAGGTCGAAGTACAGCATCACCATCCATCCTGTGAGGAAGGTGGAAGAGGCGCTCCGCTGTCTGTTCGGATAAGTGTGCACGAAGATTTCGTGGATTACGCAGATTTTGCTAATATTGGATTGCAATATGATTTTTTATAAATAATAAATTCAAATACAAAATGAAGGATTCTGTAATCATTGTGAGCGGCGGTATGGACAGTATCACGCTACTCTACGATAAAAAGGACGAGATAGCCTTGGGTATCAGTTTCAACTATGGCAGCAACCATAACGAGCGTGAGATTCCTTATGCCAAGATGCACTGTGAGCGTTTGGGCATCAAGCACATCACCATCGACTTGGGTTTCATGCATCAGTATTTCAAGAGTTCGCTCTTAGAAGGAGCCGATGCTATTCCAGAAGGACATTATGCCGACGAGAACATGAAGTCGACGGTGGTGCCTTTCCGCAACGGCATCATGCTGAGCATTGCCATCGGCATAGCTGAGAGCAACAACCTGAAGAAGGTGTTGATAGCCAATCATGGAGGCGACCACACTATTTATCCCGACTGCCGTCCGGAGTTTATCTCTGCCATCGACCGGGCTGCCCAGGCAGGAACCTTTGTCGATGTGCACGTGTCAGCTCCTTATACCAACATCACCAAGGCGGACATTGCTCGTATAGGCAAGCGTTTGGGAATAGACTACTCTGAGACCTGGAGTTGCTATAAGGGTGGCGAGAAGCATTGCGGAAAGTGCGGTACGTGTGTAGAGCGCAAGGAGGCTCTTGCCGAAGCAGGTATCGATGATAAGACCGAGTATCTGGAATAAAAAAATGAAGTTAGCTTCCATGACGAGTGAAGCTAACTTCATTTTGTTTTAATATCCCTTTGTTTTAATATCCCTTTGTTTTAATATCCTTTTGTTTTAATATCCCTTTTTGTTTGCCTTGCCTTTTAAGCAGAGTGAGGATAGAGAGATTTATCAGTCTTTCGATACAGCCTGCAGGCGTGCGATGTATTTGCCCAGAATGTCGAACTCGATGTTGACAACGGTTCCCACTTCTATGTTGCAGAAGTTGGTGTGGTCGTGAGTATAGGGAATGATAGCCACGGTGAAGGTGTTGTCGGTAGGCTCACAGACAGTGAGCGACACACCATTGACAGTGACCGAACCCTTATCGACAGTGAAGTAGCCCTTGCGAGCCATCTCGCGGTCGAGTCTGTATTCGAAAGTATAGTAGGTGGAACCATCAGCATCACGTTTGTTAATACAGGTGGCAGTCTGGTCTACGTGTCCCTGTACGATGTGTCCGTCGAGCCTGCCGTTGAGCATCATAGAACGTTCCACATTCACCTTGTCTCCCTCTTTCAGCAGTCCGAGGTTGGAACGGTCGAGTGTTTCCTTCATGGCAGTAACTGTATAGGTGTTGCCTTCTAAAGCCACGACCGTGAGGCATACTCCATTGTGCGCCACACTCTGGTCGATACTCAACTCGCCAGCAAACGGGCATTCCAGTGTAAGGTCGATATTCTCCTTGTCCCTTTTCACAGCCACGACAGTAGCCATGTTTTCTATGATTCCGCTAAACATGATGTGATATTCGTATGAATTTAAAATGTTGATGAATGTTTTCTATGATGTAGAATATTGTTCAAAGAATGATGAGAGTATTCAATGACAAAGTTCTAAGAATAAAAAGAAAAGGGTCGCCCGATGATGTGATGAAACTCCGAACTTAGCAATAAGTTTGAGAGCCCCCCGCTTTTGTAATCCACCGGCTTTGCAGCTTCACCGAACGAAGTCCGGCTTATTGTGGCCCGCCATAGGCAAGAGAAGTCTTCTCGGTTTCATAATTTGTAATGTGATGAGTATCCCAATCTAACCGAAACGACCCTTATGTATTTGCAAAGATACTGCTTTCTTCTGATGCAGCCAAATTTTTTGGCATTTTTTTACAGCATTCTTTCTGCTTGTTCTTCTTTTTTTTACAGCATTCCCTTCGATGAAGGCAGTTCGAAGTGATAGATATCTCGCTTCACAGCCATCTTGAGTGATCGTGCGAGTGCCTTGAAGATACCTTCTATCTTGTGGTGTTCGTTCTCGCCTTCTGCCTTGATGTTGAGGTTCATCTTGGCAGCATCGCTCAGACTCTTGAAGAAGTGCTTGAACATCTCGGTGGGCATTTCGCCTACTTTCTCGCGATGGAACTCAGCGTCCCAAACGAGCCAGGGGCGTCCACCAAAGTCGAGAGCCACCTGGCACAGGCAGTCGTCCATAGGCAGGCAGTAGCCATATCTCTCGATACCTCTCTTGTTGCCCAATGCCTGAAGCAGACATTCGCCCAGTGCGATGCCTGTATCTTCGATGGTGTGGTGCTCATCCACGTAGAGGTCACCCTTGGTGTGGATGGTGAGGTCCATCATTCCGTGCTTTCCTATCTGCTCCAACATGTGGTCGAAGAAGCCCAGTCCTGTGGAGATGTCGCAGTGGCCCGAACCGTCGAGGTTCACCTTAATATATATGTCAGTCTCCTTGGTGGTGCGTTTTACCTCGGCGATGCGGTCGCCGGCAAAGAGAATTTCGGCTATCTTGTCCCAGTCCATGCCGTCTTTGCCCAGTATCAGACTCTTGCATCCCAGGTTCTCGGCCAGCTGAGCGTCGGTTTCACGGTCGCCGATGACATAGCTGTTGGCCAAGTCGTATTCTGGATTGTCAATATAGTGGGCCAGCATGCCGGTGCCAGGCTTTCTCATGGGCGAGTTGTCCTCGGGGAAATGGCGGTCTATCAGCTGCTCCTCGAAGTGGATTCCCTCACTTTCCAGTGTCTGGATGATGAAGTTGTGCACAGGCCAGAAAGTGTTTTCCGGGAAGGAGTCGGTGCCTAATCCGTCCTGATTGCTCACCATGACGAGCTGATAGTCTGTGTGTTGGGCAATGAAACTGAGGTTTCTCATCACGCCCTTGGTGAAGACAAGCTTCTCGAAGCTGTCAATCTGTTCATCTTCCGGCTCCTGAATCAAGGTTCCGTCGCGGTCGATGAATAGCAGTCTGGTTTGTTTCATGTCTATGTCTTTTTTATGTTGAATGATTTTTAGCATTTAGCATTTAGCATTTCAGTTTTCTTCATTTCGTCGTTCTCTATACTGCCATAGAGATAGATGTACGAGATAAACAACCAGTGCAGAATGTATGCGAAGATGAACAGCAGGAGAGCTGTCACGACGATGAAGAGGAAGGTGAAGTAGGAGGGCGTTCCTACCGGGTCGCCTTCGAGAGTACCCATCTGTGCCGATACCTGTGCACCTATCAGGATGGCGAGAGGAATGTAGATCAGGATACCTGCCACCAGGATGACAAGACAGCCCAGGAAACCCATCTTGAAGATGGAACCCATGTGGCGGAATCCGCACTTGAATGATTTCCAGGGGCGTAATTTCTCACCCTTTTCCTGCAACATGTATTTAGGAGTGAGATAGGCGAAAGGCAGACTCACCGCCATGCAGAGGGCGGTGGCAGCGACGATGGCGAGTGCAAAGAGCACGATGATGAGGAGCGAGGGCGAGCCTGCTGTCGAATCTGCCGTAGCAGCCGAGCCTGAGGCTGTGAAAAATGCCGTAAGGTAAAAGCAAGTTAGGGCAAACGTTGCGGCGAATGTGACGACGAAACTGACGACAGCCGAAGCGAGATAAATCGTAGTAAACCGCTTCAACATTCTGCCAAAAGGCTTGTCGGTCAGCCAGCGCCATGCTGCTGCTCCCATGAGGAAAGCCGCCACGATGACACCCAAGTAAACGACAGTCTGCAGGCAGAACGACAGCATCATGTTTTCCTCGCCCCAGTCGTGAAGCATCTTGTTGGGTGTGCGCAGGTAAACCATGAATGCCACCATGAAAGCATAGATCATAAAAGCCCACCATGTACTTTTCAACAGGTTCTTCACATTGCCAGTCATCAGACTGTAAGCTTCTTTCATGCAGGCAGTTACACTGCGATGCTTTATCAAATCATTTATCTTCATAGTTTCATTGAATGCTTAGTGTTTAATGTTTAATATTTAGTGTTTAATTGTGGGATAACAACCTTTCTGCACATTAAACACTAAACATTAGTTTCATCTCCTTCCTTGTCTTCTGAATTCCGAGCAGGTGATGGCCGTGGCTATTGCTACGTTCAGACTGTCGGCAGTAGGTCTTCCTGGAGGGAAGTTGGGGATGAGCAGCCTGCGGTTCACCCTCTGGGTGAGTTCGGGCGAGATGCCTTTTCCCTCGTTTCCCATGACGATGAATCCACGGTTGTCGAGCTGTTGTGCATAGATGTCCTCACCGTCGAGCAGGGTACCGTAGACAGGCACGTCGGCAGGCAGCGAGGCGAACAGCGCCATCAGGTCGCCATACAGGACCTTCACTCTGGCGATGCTTCCCATCGTGGCTTGCACCACCTTGGGATTATACACATCGGCAGTTTCGGGCGAACAGTAAATGTTCTCTATGCCAAACCAGTCGGCGATGCGGATGATGGTTCCCAGGTTGCCCGGGTCCTGCACTCCGTCGAGGGCGAGGTTCAGACAGTTGAAGTCGATGTTGGCAGAAGCGAAGTCTCTGTTGTCCCTTTGGTCAAAGACGGCGAGCACCTGTTGCGGATGCTGCAGGAAGCTCACCTTTCTGAGTTCCTCCTCGCTTACCGTGACCACTTCCGTCCTTGGGTCAATGCTTTTGTCTTTGAGCCATTCTTCGGTAGCCACAATAAGCGATGCTGGCTGCAGTACTAAGAGGTCGTCCACCACCTTGTGTCCTTCAGCCACGAACTTACCTTCCTTGTTGCGGTTTTTCTTCAGTTCGAGCGACTTGATATATTTTATCTTGTTCTTGCTGATCATCGTTGTATTTCTTTCTCCTGAATTTTTTGGAGTTTCTTCTTTTTATCTATGCTCTTTGGGCCGCATGGTGATTTTTTCAAAGGCGAATCTCAGCCCTCTCTCACCATAGCTCACCTTTCCACAAAGGCAGAATCCCATAGACGAGAGCAGGCTCACCATGGGCAGGTTGTCGTAGTTGGTGTCCACCTTGATGCTGGGCACGTGCTCCACTTCGCACAGGCTGCACACCTTGTTGATGAAAATGCGTGCGTATCCCTCTCTCTGCAGTTTGGGCAGGGTTGCGAACCGGTGTATGACGTAATAGTTGCTGTTGGTGAGCCATTTTCCTTCGAGAAACTCGTAGGCAGGTTCTCCGTTCAGCACCACCGCTCCGTAAACGGCTATCTGGTCGTTCACGGTGAGCACATAGGCATTGCCGTTGTTGATGTCTGCCAGGATGTCCTTGTAGGCAGGATATTGCTCTGTCCACTGGTGACGTCCCGACTTGATCATCTGTTCTCTGGCTTCGTTGATGACCGTCCAGCAACCGTCAAAGTCTTTCATGAAAGCTGGTCTAAAATCAATCTTCATGCTGTTTCTTTTTGTTGCGTATTATGTTGTGTTTAACTTCCGAACTTGCTGAAGTTCAGTTACGTATTTATGTAATTTTTCTGCTGTGTGTCGACTTAATCCACGAGGCATTTGTCCAATTCCTTGCAGATGGCCTCTTTCTGCAGATGCTGACCGATGAATACGATTTTGATCATTCTGTCGCCCACCTTGTCATCCCATTCCTTTCTGAGCTGTTCCTCACGTGCCAGCAGCTCGTCGAGTTGGTCTTTAGGCATGGTGGCTATCCATTGTCCAGCCTGCTTCACGGTCTTCTGTCTTCCAGCCTGTTCGAACACGTAGCACATGTCTCTCTCGTCGGCAAAGTAGCAGATTCCCTTGGCTCTTACCACGTCGCGTGGCCATTTGCGTGCCACGAAGTCGTCGAAGAGTCCCAGGTCGAAAGGCTTGCGGCTGTAGTACACGAAGGTGCCGATGCCGTATTCCTCAGCCTCTCCCTCATCGTCGTGGTGATGATGGTGATGGTCGTGGTCGTGATGATGATGATGCTCGTGTTCATCATGCTCGTGCTCATCGTCGTGGTCGTGATGATGATGCTCGTGCTCATCGTCGTCATCGTCATCATCGTGATCGTCGTGTTCGTCGTGTTCGTGATGATCTTCGTTGCGTTCTGCCTCAATCTCCTGGATCCATCCAGCCGATGTGGCCACGGTTTCCCAGTCAAACTTACGTGTGTTGACAATCTTGTCGAGGTCTACGTCGCCGTAGTTGCACTCGAAGATTTCAGCCTTTGGCTGTATGGCTTTGATGATGTGCTTCAGTTTGTCGAGGTCTTTGGGTTCCACCTCAGCAGCCTTGTTGAGCAGGATGATGTTGCAGAACTCTATTTGCTGGATGACGAGCGACGCCAGATCTTCCTCGTCGATGTTGTCCTTCATCAGGTCGTCGCCGCCTGCAAACTCGTCTTTCATTCTCAGAGCGTCCACAACGGTAACGATGCTGTCGAGTCTCAGCACTCCGTTCTTGACGTATTGTGGTCCGAGAGTAGGAATCGAGCAGATGGTCTGTGCGATAGGCGCAGGCTCGCAGATGCCGCTTGCCTCAATGACGATGTAGTCGAACTTCTGCATGTCGACGATTTCCTTGAGCTGTTCCACGAGGTCCATCTTCAGCGTACAGCAGATGCATCCGTTTTGCAGAGCCACGAGCGAGTCGTCTTTCTTTCCTACCACGCCTCCTTGTTCTATGAGGGCAGCATCGATGTTCACCTCGCCGATATCGTTGACGATGACTGCAAACTTGATGCCTTTCTGGTTAGCCAAAATCTTGTTGAGTAGTGTTGTCTTTCCACTGCCTAAATAGCCTGTAAGCAACAGGACTGGAATTTCTTTTCTACTGTTCATAGTTTTATTTGTTTTACTCGAGTTTTACTTTCTGTAGTTGTCGAGTCCCTTATTCAGGAACTCAAGATATGCGTTTACGTCTTCCTTGAAGCTGAAAGCTGCGGTGAGCGGATTGCCGTCGTTGTCGACAGCCACGTAGAATGGCTGAGCGTTGGCACCAAACTTGCTTGCCTGCAGATAGCTCCACTTGTCGCCGATGGTTCGCAGGGTGCGCTTCTCGCCGTTGAAAGTCACTTCCATAGGCTGTGGCAAAGGTGTCTTGTCGTCCACATAGAGCGAGATGAGCACGTAGTCTTTGGTCAGTTTATCAGCCACGTTGGCGTCGGTCCATACCGAAGCTTCCATCTTGCGGCAGTTCACGCAGCCGAATCCTGTGAAGTCTATCAGCACGGGTTTGCCCTGAGCCTTGGCAGCAGCCATTCCCATCTCGTAGTCCTTGTAGGCAGGCTCTACGGTCTTAGTGTTCAGATTGAAGTCCTGTGTGTTGATAGGTGGAGCGAAGGCACTTACCGCCTTGCAGGGAGCGCCCCAGAGTCCTGGAACCATATACACGGCGAAGGCCAGCGAGCACAGACCCAGCATGATGCAGGGCACGGGCATAGGCTTGTCTATCTCGCCTCCGATGGCGTCCACCTGGAACTTCAACTTACCGATGAGGTAGAGACCCAGGGCGCCGAAGATGACTATCCAGAGCGACAGGAACACCTCGCGGTCCAAGATGTGCCAGCCGTAAGCCAGGTCGGCTACAGAGAGGAACTTCAGCGAGAACGCCAGTTCGACGAATCCCAGTACGATCTTGATGGTTTCCATCCATGAGCCAGACTTAGGAGCCGACTTAAGCCATGATGGGAAGAGTGCGAAGAGGGTGAAGGGCAGGGCGAGTGCCAGGGCGAATCCCAGCATGCCCACGGTAGGAGCCAGCCAGTCGCCCGATGTCACCGTCTGAACCAACAGCAGTCCGATGATAGGTGCAGTGCACGAGAAAGACACCAGTACAAGTGTGAAGGCCATGAGGAAGATGGATATCAGTCCAGTGGTGCTCGATGCCTTGTTGTCTACGGCGTTGCCCCAGCGGTCGGGCAGTTTGATTTCAAACCATCCGAAGAATGAGAAGGCGAACACAGCCAAGAGTACGAAGAGAATGATGTTGAATACGGCACTTGTAGACAGGGCGTTGAGTGTGCTTGGACCAGCGATGGCTGTGACGGCGAGACCCAGAGTCAGATAGATAACCACGATGCTGAGTCCGTAAGTGCAGGCATCGCGAACGCCCTTCTTCTTGTCATTCTTGGCACGTTTCAGGAAGAAACTCACCGTCATGGGAATGATAGGCCAGATGCAAGGCATCACCAGCGCGAGGAGTCCGCCCACCAGTCCCATCAGGAAGATATAGATGAGTGAGTGGTTGGCTATGTCGTTGGCGCCTCCGAACGCCTGCAGCTTTTTCACTACGGGCTGCCACAGCGCCTTGGTGTCGAGCTGTTCGGCAGCTTGAGCCAGGGCTGTGCTGTCCAAGGTGTTCTGCTGTGCGGTGTCGGTCAAGGCAGCCTGCATCATGGCGATAGAGTCGGCTTTGGCCTTGGCTGCCATTGCAGCGTCCTGCTTGTTGTCGGTCTTGGCTTCCAGAGCAGCCTTGCTGTCTATGGCAGGCGCCTTGCCAGTGTGCTTGAAGTTGACCTCTGAAGGAGGCAGACAACTCTGGTCGTTGCAGGCTCCGTATTCCAAGTATGCGTCGATAACATACTGAGCAGCAGTGAATTTTACCTTCTGCACGAAAGTGGCGCTTCCTTCGAAGAAACGCAGCTTCATGCCGAACATATTGTCGTATTTCGACACCTCGTTGCCTCGTGCCTGCAGTTTGCCGACGAGTTCTACGCCTTCCATTTTGTTGACGTTGAAGGTTGCCGAGATAGGTCCGTCGCTTCCCAAACCTGTAGAGTAGACGTGCCATCCTGGTTGAATCTTTCCGCTGAATACAATCTCTGCAACTGCTGTCCCGTTAGTTTTCAACTGACTGGTGAATTTTACAGGGCTAAGCAGTTGTGCCTGTGCAATAACTGCGAACAGCAGTAATTGCAGCGTAAATAACATTTTTTTCATCCTAATCTTTATCGTTTTTATATTTGAGTGCAAAGTTACTAATTTTAATTGAAATAGTAACCATTTAGGGCGATTTTTTGTTAAGAAGATAAAGGGGAAGAAGAGGCAGGAATATTTTATTTTTGACAGGAATGCTTCTCAAATTCTTGACTTAAAAATTATTGGCTCGAATCAAATATCTCATTCAGAATGATTCTTGAGTTAGGATAGCCTTTGTTTTAACTCCATTGAATTCTCCTTGACTTCAGAGAATGCTCTCGTAAATCTTGTCGAATTCCTGTCTTAGCAGCGCTTTGTCCTCGATGATGTCGCGCAGCATTTTCAGTTCCTTCTCGTTGGGCGAGTTGGGAATCCAGAGTTTGATGTATCCATGTACTGAGTACTTCTCGTCCATGTGGTGGGCGAAGAGTTCCCATATTTGTTCCTTGTCTTTACCGGGATTGTTTTCCTTGGCATAGAGGATGGCACGGAGGAAGATCTCGTGGGTGTCGATGTCGCGGTCGGCTTCAGCCACGATTTTTCCGTAGATGCTTCTGGGCTGACGGCTTGACGAGGCCCTGTGGTCTTCCACCGCCTCTTTCATGATCTTTATCTGGTCTTGGGAGAACCATCGCTTCAGCCGGGCATCTGCCATGAGAATCTTTCCACTCGTGATGTGGTGGATAGCTCTCGGTCCGCTCATTCCCAGGTCGTGGTAGGCAGCCACGACATACACCATGTTGATGTCGGCACCCGTAATGCGTGCCAACTTCAGAGAGTTCTTGATCACCCTGTTGACGTGTCTGAGTCCGTGGCTTTCACCGAACTCTGTATATTTTGGCAGAATCTGTGTTTCCACAAACTCCATGATTTCCATACTTACTTGTTGTATCATTGCTTTTTCTCCTCATTATATTTCCAATGCGAATCCCAGGACGATGGTCAGGAATACGATTTGTCCATAGATGAAAATATTGCGTGCCGTACTTCCCAACACCCTGTTGAGTTCCCTGCCGTGGTTGATGGCTTTCAGCTGCCGGTAGGTAGTATGGTGCATGCCGGCGTAGACGGCATAGAGGGGGAGGGCGAAGGTAGAGGTGTCGCGCACTACGGCATCGTGGATTCCCATGCACATCATGATGGCGAGGGGCACATACCCCAAGAGCAGATAGAGCCAGAGTGCACTCTTCTCGTCCCATCTGTCGATTAACTTGACGATGAGTGTGCGTTTGCCAGCCTCGCGGTCGTTGTCTCTGTCGCGGAAGTTGTTCACCACTAAGAGTGTGTCCACCACCAGTCCGCAGGCGATAGCGGCCATCACCACCTCAGTACTTACTGTCTTGTAGCCCTCGGGCATGATGACATAATAGGTGCAGCACACCGGTACGATGCCAAAGAACAGCAGCACCAGTATGTCGCCCATGCCGTGGTAGCTGAAGGTTGTGGTGTAGAGGAAGCAGAACGCTACGCAGGCCACTCCCACCCATATCATGGCCATTCCTCCGTAGATGACGAGTGGCAGACCGATGGCGCATCCAAGGAGCGTGGTCACGATGATGCCCGTCTTCATGGCGCGTTCGGTGATCCATCCTTCGGCGCAGGCCCTCTTGGGGCCTAATCGTGTCTCGTCGTCATTTCCCCGTTTAAAGTCGAAGTAGTCGTTCACGAAGTTGGAGTCAATCTGCATCACCCATGCGAAGAGCAGACACAGTAGGGTTGGTATGTACAGGATGTGAGGCTGTGCAGTATCGCCAACTGTTTTCATCAGATAGCAGTCGCGCATAGCGAGTGCGATGGCTATCAGTACGGGTACAGCCGCAGCCGACAGCGTTTTGGGGCGCGCTGCCAAAAACCAGGCCTTTATCGAATTTGTTGCAATCATCAATTGAAGAAGTTCCAGCTAACACCGAATCGGAACACGCTGCCATTGAGCGGATAGTGGGGCACGAAGAAATAGTTCTTGTCGCCCGAACCCTTGTTGACGTGTGTCATCATTACGAAGAAACGTGTATGCTTGATGTGCACGTTGGCATAGACGTTGACGATGGGGTAGTTGCCCACTTTCACATTCTTGTCGCCATTGTCCTGTACTGTGTACTGACTCAGCGCAGGCGAATAGTCGGGGGCCTCATAGCTTGTGAAGTATCTCACGTCGGCACCCAGGTCGATGTTGAGCACCTTCACCACAGGGAATTTCAGATACAGGTTGCTGTACACGTTGAGCGCAGGCACGGGGATGACGTCCGTCTTGCTCGAGTGCTGATAGGTAATGACGTTCTCCCAGTTCAGTATTCCCCATCTCACGTCCTGGAACAGCTGGGCTGTCAGCAGGTTGACGGGGCTTCCGCTCTGCTTGGCCTGCACCGTTACTCCAGTACGTGCCGCCTGGTTGTTGTCCGTCACGTTGTAGCTCTGGCTCAGGTAGGCATAGTTCTTTATCTCGTCCACAGCCACTCTGAGCATCGTCTTTGTCTTGGCAAACTTCAGTGTTCCCATGATGCGTGTGTGGATAATCTTGTCGAGGTCGTTCTCCCACCAGAAGTGACGACCGTGATAGTTGCGGAAGTAGAACGAAGGAGTGATTCTGTGGAAGAAACCACTACCTATGACCGACAATGTGTCGCCGAGGAAGGGGATGTTCACGTCCACGTCGCCGTCGACCGCCAGGGTTCCTGCATCCTCGCCGGCCACACCGATTTCGGCCACGGCATTATAATGCAGCAGCTTGCCCTGTCGCTTGCTCAACTGTCCGCCCACACTCACCGAGTGCTCGTTGTATTTCATCACGCCGCCCTCGGTGTCAGGCAACTCGAAGTGGCGCAGGTCGTAGCTCACGAAAGCCTTCAGTCCCGCTTTAGCCCACTTGCTGAATCCCTCCAGCGTAGCCAGCGCCAGGGTGTTCTTCATCTCCCAGTGCTTGGTGTTGTCGTAGATGGAGTCGCCCTCGTATTTTCCCGCCGTGTAGTATTCGTTCAGATAGTAGTCGGCAGGTGTCTGATAGGCGATATAAGTACGGCTGTAGTTGTCGAACTTCAAGGTGTGTATAAAGCTTGTCACCGGCACGTATTCGTTTTTCATCCAGGTCGTGTCCTGAGCCGCCTTCTTCTCCTGTGCCATGATGCTGTCGGCGGCGCTCTTACCGTTTACGGCGATGCGCTCTGTCGGCTTGGCATTCTTCTTGTCGGCAGCAGGCTCGTCGCCCGCTATCTTTGCGTCGTCGGGTCGTCCGGCAAACTTAGGTGTCTTGCCGAAGGCATCCTCGTCAAACTTCTTGCCCTCCTGACGAGCCTTTTTCCTTGCCTCCTCCTTGGCGTCCTCGGCGGCATTCTCCTTCTTCGAGGCCATGGCAAACTTCTTCGCCTTGATCTCCTCGTCGGTCATGCGCACCTTTCTGTTGAATCCCACATTGTACCTGTGGTTGAAGAACACGTGCACGCTGTTGTTCCTGTTCCAGTTCTGCTGCAGCACGGTAGGAATCTCGTTCTCGGCATAGGTGTCTTCGAAGAGTTCGGGGTGCTTGATGTAGTCGTCGTTGGTGATTCCGCCGTTCTCTGTCGCCTTCTGGTGCAGGGTAGAGAAGAGCAGGTGCGCCTGGTATCTGTCGCCTATGTACGATCCCCACATGGTGTACTTGAAGTGCGAGGTGCTCTGGCTGTCGTAGTAGCCACGTCCGTACTTATAGTCGAATCTGAATCCCATGCCCAGTCGTTTTCCCGCGTTGACGGCAAACATCGCCTTGAAGTCGTCCTCGCCGTTGGTACGGTTTCCGCAGCTGTTGAGCGTCACGTTGGTGATGGGCGAATAGGTGTTGGTGAAGTGGAATTCGCTGACGGGCGTGCTGATGCAGTCGAAGGGCTGTGCGAAGATAAACTGCCCCTGGTCCAGCCGTCGGTCGATAAAGATACGGTTGATGCGGGGCGAGCCCAGATTGCCCAGCGAGTTGTATTCTCCCCTCAGTCCCGAGGTGAATGGGGTGTTCATGTACATGTGCTGCAGGGTGTCCACCTGTGCCTCCTGTCGGTCGCCGAATCGCTCGTCTATGGTCCACACTTTCAGTCCCTTGGGTATTTCCTTGTCCGACCCTAATGAGTCGGTTCTGACGTTCCTGTTGTTGACGGGTGCAAACATCGAGTCCTCGTTGTTGCTAAAATCGGTTTGTGCCACGACAGGCGATGTCGCAGCACAAAACAGAGTTATCGTAAGGATTACTTTACTTTTCTTCATCATTTTCTGAATAGTCGAATACATACTTCGGCGATTTTCACCACTACTCCTACGAGCAGAACTATGTAGGCAGGTGTGTGTGTGTCCATTGTGTACCACAGCGTGATACCCACGATGACCAATAGGATGAAAGCCGTGTTCAGCTTGTTGCGCACTTTCAGGTTGGTCGGGTCGCTGTAGTCCAGTCGTTTATAGTGGTGGTGAGGTCTCACGGCGTAGGTTGTCTTCTCCTGAGCCTCTTGCTGTCGCTGCTCCTTGTTTTCGGCAGCATTGTTGTTATTTTGTTCTGTTGTCATATTGCGTTTGTTACTGTTCTATTCCCTCGAAATTTATTTCACCAGAGCTGCTATTTCGCTGAAAATCTGGTCTTTTCTGTCGATGGTTTTCTTGCGGAACTTACCGAAGATGCGTGCCAGGTCGTTCTTTTTCTTGGTCAGCGCCACCTTGTCGATGATCACCTCTTCGGCTGGCAGTTTGAATCCGGTCTGTCTTCCTTCCTCATAAGTATAATTAATGTGGTTGATCGACAGGCTCACCTTTCCGTCTGTTATCTTGGCGATGAGGTTATATTTGCATTCTGTTCTGTCGAGCGCGATGAAGGAGTTGCTGAACACGAGCCATTCGTCCATCGTGTTTACGATGATGTGTTCGTCTTTGTTCACCAGCGCCATTCGGCTTGCCTTGCTCTCTTTGTCCTGAGTCAGGCCGCTCATGTAGTCGAACACCAGGTCGTAAAGCTGGGCTGCGCTCTTGCCGGGGGCTTCTATCTCTGTGTCAAACACGATTTTGCCCTGTTCGTCGAAGGTGATGGCGCCTTCCAGGTATTTGGGGTCTTCCTTCAGTTTCGCGCCGTTAACCTGAGCAGCAGGTTTAGGCGTCTCCTTCTTTGTTGCCGTAGGAATTACCCATCCCGAGCCTTGCGATGCTGTGGTGGCAGGAGCAGGAGTCGCTGTGGTTGCTGCAGGAGCCGATGGGGCAGTGGTTGCCTCAGGAGCAACTGTTGTTGCTGCAGCATCATTGGCTTCTGCGTTCAGTCTTGCCGCCTCTGCCTTCAGTCTTGCAGTCTCAGCCTCAGCTTCCTTTATCTGTTGCTGTATCTTTTCGGCCTTGGCTTTTGCCTCCTCAGCCGCCTTTCTCTTAGCCTCTTCCTCTGCTTTTTTCTTGGCAACTTCGGCAGCAGCCTTTTGTTTGGCAGCTTCCGCTTCCGCCTTCTTCTTGGCAGCTTCCGCCTTCTGCTTGGCTTTCTCTACCGCCTTTTTGGCTTCCTCAAGTTTTTTCTGAGCCTCCTCCAACTGCTGTTGGGGTGTGAGGACACTTTGCGCTTGAACAGACATCAAGGGCAAAAATAAGAGTATGGAGATGATTAATTTTTTCATGATGGTTTCACCTTAGGTTTGCGGAAGATGAGGGATTCAAACCCCCGATACCCGGAAAAGGGTATACCGGATTTCGAGTCCAGCGCATTCGGTCACTCTGCCAATCTTCCTTTTCATTAAAAAACAAATGCAAAAGTAATACTTTTTTCTTATTCCACAAAGAAAATGAACATTTTTAACACTAATAACTTGAAAAACGAAAACGCGTAGTGAAAGCCATATGTCTTGAGGGAATATTTTCCCCAAGGAGTTAAGGGAAGTTAGAGGGAAGTTAAGAGAAGTTAAGGGACTAATGCCTTTGTGTACATGCCTCAAACTCCCATTCCAAAAGGGCTGTTGTCCCTTAACTTCCCGAACGACCGAAGGGAGTGATAACTTCTTTAACTTCTGATATAACTTCTGAACTTGAGAAAGTTAAAATGGTTAGTGTTTGATTTTGAAGATGACGAAGCAAATAGTTTTTTTTATTTTCCCAACTGGGGATTTTTTTTCTCCAGTTAGGGAAGTGATTGAAGATGTCTTTTTGGATCATAATCAAATATTCGTAAACTGTCCTTTATTACGGCATGAATCAGCCACGAGATTGCCCATCATGCCGCACATTTCCTTCCACGAGAGGTCGGGATACATGAATTTGGCTCCACTGACGTGTGCTCCGAGAACAGGGAAAATCATCGGAACGATAGGTTCGTGCATGTCATTTGATGCCTGTGAGAGCAAAAGCGACACAATTTCCGTTCCTTTTCCCAGTTTTGGCATCTTCGGAGCGGTCTTTTTTGAGATATTATACTTCATATTGATCTATTTGTTTCTTGTTAAATGATTGATTATTAGCCTTTTAGAGAAGAAGCCAAGTGGTCTGCTGTTTCAGTTTCAGTTGTTTCAATTAATTTTTTGATGGTTGCGATTTTCCATTTTTTCAATTTTTATTATATTATATATATATTATAACTATATATATATTAAATAGTTATATAATAATAAAGTAAAGAAAAAAGAACAAAAACGGAAGTTGAACCCCTCTTAAAAATAACTGAAACAACTGAAACTGAAACAACTTTTCAGCCCTCAGTGTCCCTTTTCTCTCCGAGGCCTGTCTATCTCTTCAGCTGCCATTCCACGAGCGTTTGTTGGGTGTGGATGACTTCTAAAAAGGGATTTGACTTTTGACACCCTCTGTTTTTGTGTCATTTTGATCAAAGTTATTAAACTTCCACATTTGTGAAAGTTGAGTCCTTATTGTTCTGCGCCGAATATCGGGCGACCGATGTTGCCGTTGGGTGTCGTAGGGATTCCAGGTGCCATGGTCGGTTCCTTTCATGCCGTGGTCGTAGTGGTTTGGCTTCAGCACGATGGCTACGCTTCCGCTTCGCTCACGGTTGTAGCCGTTGATAATGCGGTATTTCACTTCGTCGGGGATGCTCGCTGTGGCAACCTTCTCCATGTCGCAGGCATACAGCACGTCGGGATCCTGCTGCAGGAGGCTTACTACTCGCTCCTTGACCTTGGATGCGTCGAGACGGGCTGAGCGGATGGCGTCAACGTTGAGGAAATTTGGTGATGCTTATGCGTGGCTGGCAATTGCCGGAGTAGTAATTATCTTTGTAGATTTTTGTGTTTGGGTATACCGCTATATGGATAGGTTTGGTTCTAAATGATGTGCATGGTATGGAAAAAATGAATCAAGATATACCTTTTGAGCACCAGATGCTCTATATCATAAGAGACTACGACCGCAAGGTTGAAGAGAACATGGAGCTTCGCAAGGAAGTGGAAGAACTGTCTGCTGCCCTGGAAAAGCAGGGAGCGGAGTTGAAGAAAGCAAAGAAGGAATTGAAAAAGATGCCTTCTTTGAAGGATAAGGCGATGCAGTTGGAGGCTGTTAGGCGTAAGAACGATAAGCTGGCCAAGCAAGCAATTTTGCTTCATAAATGCGTGGCGTATGTACGCAACCAAACTCGCCATCTGCTGGCAATGGTAGAGGTTCCCGGCTTACGAGACCTAGAACAGCGCATGAATGAGGCACTGAAGAAATATGATGAATAGTTTGCTTGTTTCAAAGAAAAGAAGTATCTTTGCAGCCAAGTAAACGCAGGCGTTCACAGAACTTATTCTATGTCATACATCTGTAAATCGCCAAACAAGAGGGTAGAGGTGGAAAACATTCTCCACCTCTTATTATATATGGAAAAGGAGAAGGCAAAGAAGGATGTCTTAGGGGAAGGACTTCCTATTTATGATGGCATCGATTTTGCCTGTATCTCTTTTCCGTCGTAATAATCAAGGAATAATCTAAAACATTACCCAAAATATTATTTTCCCAAAACGGGAGATTAATTCTTGTTTAAGATCATATGGGAAACTGCATCCTTCAAACGCCTCATCCCCTATACTAGTAACACTGTCAGGAATGACAACGCTACTCAAAGAAGTGCACTCATAAAATGCCCTTTTCCCAATGCTGGTAACACCATCAGGGATGGCAATGTTAGTCAAAGAACCGCATCCCCAAAATGTACTGTGTTCAATGCTAGTAATACTATCAGGAATGACAACGCTACTCAAAGAAGAACAGCCCATAAATGCCCCACCTCCAATGCTGGCAACACCATCTGGAATAACAATACTCTTCAAAGAACGGCAACCCCTAAATGCATAATTTCCAATGCTAGTAACACTATTAGGGATAACTATGCCTGTCAAAGAATCGCAACCCTCAAATGCATAATCTCCAATACTCGTAACACTGTCAGGAATAACTATGCCTGTCAAAGAACGGCAACCACTAAATGCATAATCTCCAATACCAGTAATGCCATCAGGAAGAACAATATTAACTTGAAGACCGATACTACGTAAAAAATCGCAACCCCAAAATTCCCTGCCCACAATGACCGAACCACTAGAATGAAGAACGAGATTACGTAAAGAATCGCAACCTTTAAAGGCACTGCCCATAAGACGACCAACAAGACTATAAGGAATAACAACGTTATTCAAAGACTTGCAATTTTCAAATGCCCAAGCACCTATACTAGTCACACTATTAGGGATAACTATGTCTGTCAAAGAACTACACAAACAAAATGCCCCCTCCCCAATACTAGTTACGCTATCAGGAATAACTATATTAGTCAAAGAATCGCAACCCTGAAAGGCCCACTCCCCAATACTAGTTACACTATCGGGGATAACAATACTGCTTAAAGATGAACAGGCAAAAGTATGACACCCTATGTAAGTTACACTCGCAGGAATAACAACGCTACTCAAAGATTTACATTGTATGTATTTACAACCGATTATTACTCAATATTTTATAGATAATAAGTCAGAAATATGG
>ERZ780033.150-NODE-150-length-26609-cov-5.92999_pt1 | contig 26609 bp, 21 predicted proteins | sample MGYA00511024_ERZ780033 | MGnify/ENA primary metagenome ERZ780033 (study PRJEB29588, sample SAMEA2157043) | human gut metagenome | biome: human gut; feature: human-associated habitat; material: faeces | place: Denmark | collected 2008/2010 ... | reverse complement strand
TTCCTGCTGTTCAGTACCGTTTTATCCGGCGGCTGTGGTCATACAAAAGAAGATCAAGAAAGGATCATCCGGTATTTGGATAACAGATTTGGAAAGGATACATATACAATTAAGCAGGATGAGAGTTATTATCGCTGGTTTGTGACATTGAACCAATATCCGGATCTTACTGTTTACTATACGGTATCCCGTGATCCTCTTTCCATGACATCACCTTCTATAACGACAAATTTTGACGAAGTTTTCAGTGAGCATGCAGTTGAAGAATACAAAAAAACGCATGCACTTGGTGATGATGATCTTGTTTTTGATGATTCCATTGATTTCGTATATCACACAAAAGTTAAATCTCTTGAAGAATTGAAAGTGCCTTATGACAGGGCGATGGGATTTATTGCCTTTGTTTCTGAAAAATATCCGGTTCTTGTTGATGAAGGGTTACTGAATATACGAATGGATATTACCGGTATCCGTTTGAAAGGCGCAGATGATGACGATACCCTGATATTTCAACACATATCCAAAGCAAAAAAAGACGGTCTCAGCATTGTGCCATATGAAGAAATTTGCCGGGAATTAGCGCCGAAGCTAAAAACGCATGCGGATAATCCGGACGGTTTTACATTTCACGCAGATATAGGAAAGTCATTTATTTTGGGCAGCGATACTTTTGGTGACTGCCTTCACAAAAACCTTATTTTAGAGAACGGCACGCCTGAAGAATTGGACAATATCATCTTGCAGCCCGGAGAAATAAGCAGACCCTATATTTTCAAAAGTGAGAGCCGGTATGAATTTACAACGATAACATTACAGGCTGAAAACGTATCGGACTCGCCCTGTTCTTTGCCTGAGGCAGCGATTGTAAAAGCAGTCATAGATGATGCGAAAGAAATATATGTCGATCCGGTAAGGATTGATCTTGCTTTTGATGAACGGAGGGAATGGAAGGATCCCTATGAAATGCTGGGGATTTCTCCGCCGGAAACAGAGGAGGAAAATGCAGAAGGCGTGCCATATAAAAACATTAAAATTTTATTTACAATGAACAAATACTACAAAGGCGTAAGAAGGGTTACCTTGACTTTTAATAAGCATACCGGGTAACGGTTGTTTGCTTATCATTTCAAACCATCTGCTGTTTCATTTATTGCGGCAGACGGCTTGCTGTAAACTTATGTGTGGAGTAAAACGGATTGATTTCATGCCGGATAAGGGGGAGAGGGTATGCGGTTTGATGAAAACCTGCGTCAGTTTGTTTATGAGTACGAGGGGATCATCTTTGCCTGGGATGAGGAACCGGAGAAAGACTTTTCTGATACGGTGAAGAAACTGGCAGCAGGTTATTATGAAAGGCTTGATGACATCGTCCGGCATATTGCCCCCGATTTGAAAGAAATGTATGGAGTTACGGATCCCGGGGAGATAAAGAGCAAACTGGGGAAACCTGTCATCGACCTTACGATGGGAGAAATTAATTATCTGGAGCATACGTTTGATTACGAGCATATCTTTACGCTGGAATACCTGGATGACGAATTTAAGCAGTTAAGCCATTTCAGCGTGGACGGGTGATGTGAAGAGAGGCAATTCATGAGTAAGCTGAAAGAATATTGGTTACGCTCAAAGAAGAAGCAGCAGTTGATTATCCGTTTTCCGATGACCTTCCTTTAGTTTACTTGGGGGAACTGGCCAACATGCCGGAACATGGAATTTTTATAGGCCGATCGGGCAAATGTTATTTTGGATATCATCTTTGGGATTTCAGAGAGCTAAGGGAAGATGAAGTATAGCCTGTAAGGTTTGTTATGACATGGCGTTTCATGCTTTACTGTACCGATTTATCATGATATAAAAGGATTCAGAGCATAAAGGAGAATGGATATGGGGTATGACATCACTTTCCACCCGATCAGCGAAGCGCAGATGGATGCATGGTATTTTTCCCTGCTGGACAGCCTGGCGAAAGGGGATACATCCCGGCTGGAGGCGGTGGCGGAAGAAGCGGGGATGGATCCGTTTTACATAAATAAATACAGGGATCTGATGAAGTATGCCGCCGGGACGCCGCCTTCAGAACGATTTGAAACCACCCACGGGTTTTATATGGCGGGGGGGGGGGGGGGGTTTTTGGGGGGGGGTTTTTTAGGGCGGGGGTGCAGGGGTTTTTCCGCAAGCATTATTATGTGCGGGGGACTGCCGTTTCTTTCATGGCGGAGGAGTACCCGATGATGGAAAGGTATATTACGCCATGGAAGGATATTCTTCCTGAAGGCATCTTACCCCCTGCACAGCAGGGAATTGTCGAAAATTATTCTGCCGGCGTTTATCTGTCCGCAGAACAGGTGAAAGAACTTCTTTCCGATTATGAAGGAAATAAGGAAGTACGGGAAGCGGTCGATGATTATTTCATGGAGAACGGAGCCGTACTTCTGAAAGCGCTCCGAGATGCGGCGGAGAATGAAGCGGGAATGCTGGAAGCGACGGATGTGGTGGAAGTGGAACCGCTGGATCTGAAAAAAACGACATCCTATTCAGACCTGAATCAATGTGATCCGGAAGGGGCTTTTATTTACCAAAAGGTAGCAAGGGCGCAGATCAGTGAGTTCATGAAATCGAAGAAATCTTAAGAAGGATATGATGGGAGAATACAGAAAGGAAAGACTGCTGCTTAAGAGACAGGTCAAGCTGATTATAGATCCGATGGAGTTCCGGATGGCACTTTGGATCAACGGGTTCGGCCTGTCTGATGCGGTGACGGGAGAGGAGATCATACCCCTGTGCCATTCTTATAACCTGGAGCATATGGAAGAAGCGGGGAATCGCCTGGAAATAGATTTCCGCATATATCCGGAAGGACATGTATATTACCATGTGGCGGTGGATCCTTTTGCAAGAACTTTTACTTATAAAGGGAAAGTATACAGTACGGATGATTTCAGAAAAGTTATAGAAGCTGACCGCAAGGCGATGGGAATCAAAGCGTGAGACAGGACATTCTATCCTATGAGTACGCCCGTCACCATTTCTTATCCATTATAAAAAACAGTCTGTATCTGTGTCCGGGAAACCGGGACTGACAGAGACGGACTGTTTTCTTTTGTCTTATTAACGGCGCCTGTGCGGTGGAACGGAAAAAAGCGGTGTTGTTATCCGATGAGCTTTCCGTTTTCAATACGGAGAACCCTGTTGTGCCATTTATCCAAGGTGGAACGGTGGCCGATGCTGATGACCGTTGTGCCGGGTAGCGCCGTCAGAAGACGGTACATCTTTTCTTCTGTTTCTTCATCCATGGCACTGGTGGCTTCGTCAAGGAAGACCCATTTCGGTTTTCTGAGGAACACGCGGACAAAAGCCAGTTTCTGCTGTTCCCCTAAAGAGAGGATGTGGCTCCAGTCCGCTTCGGTATCCGGTTTTTCCATTAAATGGGAGAGACCGCATTCCACAAGGAGCGGGGAAAGTATTTCCTTATCCGCCGTTTCCAGCGGGTACGATGCGGCTTCGGCAGAGGTGCCCATGGGAATGTAAGGTCTTTGGGGAATGAACATCATTTCAGAGGGGGCGGGCATGGAGATATGTCCTTTGACGTAGGGCCAGAAGCCTGCCAGCGTACGGAGAAGGGTGGATTTCCCGCTTCCCGAAGGGCCTTTCAGGATGACATGTTCTCCCGACTTGATTGAACAGCTCGCAGATGAAATGATTTCCCGTGTCCTTTTGTTTTCATCCATGGCAGGTACGGAAATGGTGACATCCGTGAGGCGGAGCTTGTCAGGAGTCTCTTCGCGGACAAGGCTGCCTGATTTTTCTTCTGTCTCTTTTTCGATGGCTGCTATGTGCCTGTCAAAGGACAGCAGACGTTCCGCACAGGACTGCCATTCCGCCAGAGACGCATATACATCGACGAAGTAGGACATGGCGTCCTGGACTTTGCCGAAGCAGTTGGCAATCTGCATCAGGCCGCCTAAGGAAATATTTTGAGATAGATATCTCGGCACAGCAACGACAAAGGGAAATATAATGGCAATCTGGGCGTAGCTGTTTGTCAGCCAGGAAAGCTGTTTTTGCTTTTTGATGATGAAAAGGGTATTTCTGAGGAGGGTCATGAAACGGTTTGACAGGAAGGATTCTTCTTTTGCCGCGCCGTTATAAAATGCCACGCTTTCCGCCGTTTCACGGAGACGGACCATGGAGAAACGGAAGTCGGCTTCCAGTTTTTGCTGGAGGTAATTGAGGGAAACGAGGCGGTGGCCGACTTTATGGGTGATCCATGTGCCGAGAACGGAGTAGGCGAGCGCCGTCCAGACAAGGTAGCCGTAAATATGAATTTCCTGTCCTGCGGCAGAAAACGACAGGACTTCCGATAAATTCCAGAGAACAAAGATAAAGCACACGATAGTCGTTGCCGAGCGGAGCAGTCCGCTCATGAAGGAAAGCGTGCGTGCCGTAAAAAGATTGATGTCTTCGGAAATACGCTGGTCGGGATTGTCTGCCGTGCCTTGGGAAAACATTTCAAGGCGGTAGTACATCTGCCGTCCGGTCCATTTGGCAAGATAATTTTTAGTCATCCATTTCCGCCAGCGGAGCGCCAGGCGCTGCTGCAGGTAGTAGCTGTAGACCGCAAAGGCGATGTGGGCGAAGGCCAGTCCCGTGAAACGGAGCAGCCCGCGGTAAACTGCGCCGCTGTCATAATTCTGCAAAGCGCTGTAAAAAGAATTGAACCATTCGTTTAAAAGCAGTGTCATATATACGGCGGCAATTGTGAGGGTAATGATACCCGCGAGATAGAGCCGTGCCGATTTCTTTTCTTCGCTGTTCCAGTAGGGGGTAATCAGGTGAAAAAGCCCCGCAATAAATTCCCGCGTCCAATATCCTGATTTCATAGGGTCTCCTTAATTTGTAATGTTTTCATTATACTATAGGAACACAGGGGATAAAAATAATTTCAGCGGAGCTTTACATCGAAAGATATCTATATTATAATAAATGCATAGAAAGATGTGGATATAAAGTGATTTGAAAAGGAGAGATGATGATGAGCAAAGAAATTCATTCCGCAGCGGAGTTTGAAAAGGAAATAACCAATCACAAAGGATACGCCCTTGTGGACTTCTGGGCGACCTGGTGCCAGCCGTGCCGTATGATGGCGCCTGTGCTGGAAAGCGCCGAGAAGCAGCTTGGCAGCCAGATTAATTTCGCAAAGGTCGATGTTGATGAGCAGCAGCAGCTGGCCGCTGAATTTGATATCATGTCCATTCCGACTTTGGTGGTTTTTAAAGACGGCAAGCCTGTAAAGCGCATGTCCGGCTATCGTCCGCTCGACGCTTTCGTAGAGGAACTGAAAAGCGCAGTGGAATCATAAGACCGAAAAACTGGAATTTATAAAACCGCTTCCTTTATAATACAAAGTAAAGGGAGCGGTTTTTTATGTGCATGCCCCCGCGTACGGCTGTGACCGGTTTTGGAAAAAACTGCTGTAAACCGGCGGCCGTTTGAAAAGGAGAATTATGATGGGCGGAATGTTTGTGGGGATGCTTCTGTTGCATCTTGTCATCTTTATATTGATAGTTCTGCTTTGGATATACAGGAAACCGCTGGCAGAGGCTGCCGCGCGTGATAAGGCGATGGCGGACAGGGAGCGGAAGAGGAATCCGCGGCTTAAAAACCGGCCTTATGCGTGGGTGGTGATGATCAGTTCCACGGCGGTGCTGGCTTTGGATATGTATTTTGATATGCCGTCAGTCGGTGTGCCGGGGTTGATCTGGAAAGGGCTGCTGGCGGGGCCGTCACTGACTGTGGCTGTCACGTCTTTCATGTGGGTCGTATTGGCCGGTCCGCAGAGGATCCGGCAGTATGTGAAATATGCGCTTTCGGCAGGGATGTTTGTCCTGTTCGGTATAATGTCGTTTACCGACTGCTTTGGCGGCGTGGAGGATGTCTTTTCGGGGACGGTGACGAAAGATATGGCGCTGAGCCATGTGATGTATGAGAAGACCTGGGCAAGAGGCGCCGGTATGTACAGCCGGTTTCTGCCTTCGCAAAGTGCAGGGCGGTTCGATCTGATGATGGACGGCGGGGACGAATATATCCATTTCCATATTGCGCGAAGAGACAGGGAGGTTCTCGCGTCCATGATGGAGGGGCTGACGGTCAGAGGGAAAACGATACGGATAGAGGATCTGATACCTGCCGTGGAAGAGGGACGGAAGAGTTTTGCGATGTACGACGGCGGACAGATCTCTGGCGGAAAAGATGTCATGTACCGGATAACGTACTATCCCCATACAAAAATACTGGTATCGGCGGAAAGGATACCGTAACGATATCTGCCGGGATATTATCAGAGGAAAGGGATACATTCGGCAAAAGATATGTGACAGGTAAAAAATACCGATTCATGTACTACATTTTCTTTCATGCAGGTAAGGTTCATTGTTTATGACATGAAGTGTGCTGCTGGGCGGAAAGGAGTATTTTATGAAGTTTTCCAAATGGCTGCGGATATTGGCCGTGTCAGGATGTATAGCGGCTGCCGCCGTATCGGCAGGAGCGTTCAGCTGTTCCGATTTTGAAAGGAGCGGAGGAGGGCCTTATAAAGAAACGCTGGATGCACTCTATGAGAATTTGGCTGCCGGAGAAGGTTCAAATGATCAGCTGGCGGGTTCGGCAGGGATTATGGAGACGGTGCATGCCCTGGGACGGGAAGCAGCGCTTCAGGGGACAGGTTTTGCCATAGAGGATATCACCGGCGACGGGGTTCCCGAGCTGCTGGTAGGGAGTATGCCCGGTTCCGGAGAGTCTGTATATGCCGTGTATACGATACGGAACGGCACGCCGGCCGGCGTGTTTTGTCGGAAGGGCCCGCCGGCAGCCGTTCTTGACGGGTGGGCAAGAAACGGGTATTATGCGCTCGGCGGCGGACGGTTTTATTACCACGGTTCCGGCGGCGCGGCGTACAGCGCATTCGGGACTTGTCATCTTTCTTATGACGGCAGCCGGATAGAGTGGGAAGATTTTTACTTCTCCGATATCAAAGACAGCAGTGCGGGAACGATCGGGTATTTCCATAATACAACGGGCGTATGGAAGAAAGCGGAAGCGGAAGAATTATTTATTTCACGCGGCCGTTTTTTTGAAATGGACGAAACATTACGAACAGGGATAAGAGCGATAGGAAAGGTTCCCTTTTCGGAATATGCCTGCAGCCATGAAGCGGCGGCAGATGGAACGGTGCAGGCCCGCTGGGCGGATGACGCGCTTTCCGATTATGGGGAGTACGATGAATTTATGGCGGAGATGTCGGAATACCAGGCGCGGGTCCTGTTTTCTGCGCGAGATGAGGTCAGGGATTTCAGAATACTGCGTTTGGTTCCTGATCTGGATGAAGAAGGAAATATGACGTTCTCTGAGACGGAACTCTACTATACCGGCCGGCTCACGGCGGAAAGACCGCTTGTGCTCGGCATGGCATTTCACGGAGACACGCCGGGGTACGGGATTTCCTATACGGACGGAAACGGAAGAACCAGACGGTTCTATATCGGCATGAGCGGGGACGACGGTTCTCTCTTTTTAGGGGAATTCTGAGACGGCCGGGCCATCCATTGATCTTGAGTTGTGGGAAGGGAGGCGCTGAAAATGAAATTTTTCAAACGGATTATAGGTCTGCTTTTATTCTTCACCTGTATGGGATATCCGGCAGAGGCGAAAGTGATTCATCAGGATATGTGCCAGATGAGTACCGCCTATGAGGACCAGATGCATAAGATTGCTGATTTTGAAAAAGGAGCATTTAAAGGCCGTTTTGCTTTGATGGACGGACAGTGCAGCGGGCATACTTCTTATATGGCGATCGTCACTTATTATCATGGAGGGGTCAAAACGACTTTTCTTAATGATGAAAGAATACAGAAAATGAAGCATGTGCAAGTGGGAGAGGTGCTGGCGAATCAGAAGGGCGGCGTGTATCTGAAAATCATTCTTTCCCAATGGTACGGACTGGACGGGCAGGGGAAAGTTGTCGCTTCGGCGGAAGATAAAAAGGCGGTCGGGAATACGGATATTTCTTTGTATGTGGAAGGTGTACGAACCATATACGGCAGCCTTGTGAAAAATAAGCCCGACGGAATGCACGGCAGCATGGATGAGATGAAGCTTGAGGCGAAGGAGTGGAGCCTTCCCGGATTTAAAATCGTAGTGGATGAGGAATGGACGGATTATGTAAGGCCTGATGTAAACTTTGTCATGTCTGAAGGGGGAGATGCGTGATGCGTATGAAATGGCTGCCGGCAGGCATCGGGCTGTTTCTCATCGGAATGTCGGTGGTATCCTTTGCTGATGAAAGGGTTTATGAACAGGCTGAATTTCCCCATGAAATCTGCGGGACGTGGACGGATATTCATGGAGGAAGGACGTTGGAGATTACCCCCCGTGCTGTGGACGGAGATCTTTTGGACGGCATGTATGATGTGGCCGGCGGAGGAATGCAGGGGGCAGTGAAAGCGGTGCTTCTGCATGAAGGGCAGCCGGTCACGGAGCAGATCAGCTGGAATGTGATGAGTCCGAATTATAAAATACTGGTGTATGGAAATCAGGTATACTGTCGTCTCACCGGAAAGCATTTTGAGTCTGTGGACGGCATATATCTGGGAATGGAGATGGAAGAGGTGCGCCAGCTCTACGGAGAACCGGACCGCAAGGACGGGACATTTCCTTACCTGAACTGGAGCTATGTAAAGGAAGGGGTCAGTGTATATTTCTATGGAGGGATCGTAGACGGCATATGGATTAACAAGGGAAGCAGGAAAACTTTCGATCGCTCCGGGCTGAATGCGGACAGTCCCCGGGACAGTTATGCCGCATACTATAAGGCGGGAGGCCCGATGAATGAATTTTTTACGGCAGGCGAAGATGAGTCGGAATATATCAGCCTCTATGAAGACCGCGTCTGTTTGGGTTCAGGTTCTTATTAAAAAGAAAGAACTGATGGAGATATTTCTCCAAGCAAGGAAATTTAAAAAGCGTACCGCGGATAAAAGTACGATACGCTTTTTTGTGAAATTTTACCAAAAGCAGGGAAAAGGCTCGCGCCTGCTGCGGTCATGATACCGGCGACGCAGATGGAGAGAGAACTCATGGCGCCTTCTGACGGCCCCATTTCCATCACCTGTACTGTGGCCGGCCGTACCCATGGCAGACCGACAGATTTCCTTTATCTTTGGAATAAAACTATATATTTCTAAATAAATAGACTGGAAACATTACAATAAAATGTAAAACAAATTGATTATACATATGGATATAAGTATAATAATTCATGTGGAATAGTAGCAGATGGGGATGAATGATACTTTTCCGCACGAATCAGTTTGTTTATGAACCTGAGGGAATATGGCAGAGAAGGAAATTTGGAGACTTCGGCGCCGTCTCTTACAGGTATTTTTTATATGCAAGGAGAGGAGTATAGTATGAAAAAATCAGGGGTTTTAGGGTTGGCGGTATTGCTTGCCCTGGCAGGCGGCACGGCTCATGCAGCTGATGTTTATGAGATGGAAGGCATTGTCGTTACAGCGACAAAAATGGCAGAATCTGCGGAAAAAGTGCCGGCCAGCGTGTCCGTGGTCACGGCAAAAGAGATTAAGGATCACAGCTACCAAAGCGTAGCGCAGGCATTGGGACAGGAAACGGGCGTATATCTTTCTCCTGTTGCTGACGGTGGTATTTCTCTCCGCGGCTTTTCTTCAAGCGATGTTCTTGTCCTCGTGGACGGGCAGCCTGTTAATTCGGGGTGGAACGGTTCTGTAGACTGGACGATGATCCCCGTGGAAAATATAAAGAAGATTGAAGTGCTCCGCGGCGCAGCCTCTTCCCTTTACGGCGGCCGTGCGACAGGCGGCGTCATTTCGATTACGACGAATACCCATGAGGAAGGGGTTCATGGAAATGTGACGCTTTCTTACGGAAGCAACAGTACGACAAAACAGGTTTATGATGTATCTGTCCGTAAAGGTAAATGGGATATCGGCGCAGGGTATGAAAAACGCAAAACTGACGGTTGGCGGGGCTACTATGTGGACTCCCGCGTATCAGGCAGTACGGAAAATATACCGCAATTTGATGCGGGTAATTTGCCTATTGACGGCCGCGGCAGGGTCATTTTGGGAGGCCGCGGAGAGAAAGCATGGACTTCGGAAAGTTACCATGCCAAGTTGACCTATCATTTCAATGATGACAAGTCTTTGACTTATTCCTACCTTCATACGGATCATAAATACAGTTATGAGCATCCCTTCACTTTGATTAAGGATGCTTCCGGAAAGAGCATTTTCTATGGCAGCGTTGTTTACCCTAATGGAAAAGGTATAGATTTTGCACCGGGCGATTTTCTCGGATATGTAGGCGCAAAAGAATGGGGTATGCACAATATTTTCTATGATGATAATAAAAACCGGTTCCATGTCCATGCAGGATATACAGATATCAAAAAAGACGGCTACAGCAGTGCCGGCGGAGATGATGCGTGGCTGCCCATGACGGAAGAGGAGACTTATGCGTGGAATGGGGAAGGAGTACAGTCTTTTTATCCGAGCAAGACAAAAGATTTTGATTTGAATAAAACCTGGGAATTGGGGTCCCATACCCTTATCGGCGGCTTGGCATACAGGGCAAATTCTTTTGACCAAACGAGATACAATCTGGCCCATTACAAAGATCACGGCAGTAAAATAAATGCTTATGAAAAACATCGCGGTAAAGACGAATCCCTGTCTGCTTATTTCCAGGATAAATGGCAGGCTTCTGAAAAATTTGCCGTTTACGCAGGACTCCGTTTTGACCGCTACAAGAAATATGGCGGGCATCATGAATTCCTTACGACCGGTTATGTGAAGGACGATGAAGAAGGTATTTATAATGCATGGAGCCCGAAATTATCTTTAGAGTACCTTGTGGGGAATGATACCACTGTATATGCAAGTTATGGACATTCCTTCACGCCGCCTATACTCTACCAGGTGTATCGGTCTGAAAGATCCCCCATCAAGATTGTCAATGGCGTGCCTACGGCTTCTACAAGGGGATCTTTGCCCAATCCCGATCTTGACCCGGAACAAACGGATACGTATGAACTGGGTTTGAAGAAAAAATGGAAGAATACTACTGCGAATATTGCCGTTTACAAGGCAGACACGAAGGATGCTATCCGTTATTTCTCCACGGGCAAAGCATCTACTTACAAAGGGGTATTCTATAAGAAAGGTTATTCCCAGTACAGGAACTTTGGCAAGGCAAAGAAAAAAGGCTTCGAGTTCAGTGCTACCCATCAATTCTCCGATAAGGTAAGCGGCTATTTGAATTATGCATGGGAAACGGAATCCATTGATGGCGAACATAACTGGGATATTCCGAAACACCTTATCCACTTCGGCGCGGAGTTTACCGATAAGAGATGGGATATTCTTGCTGATGCCCAGTATGTCAGCGCACGCCAGGAACCTGATGCGGCGACAGGCGTGTACTACTCTGCGGGAAAATTCTTCATCGCCAGCTTATCGGCCAATTACAGTTTCACGAAGAACACCACTGCCCAATTCTATATTTACAATCTTTTCGACAAAGTGATTTATGACAGCGAAGCGGCAAGCGGAAGAACGTATACCCTTACACTGCGTCATTCTTTTTAAGGAGAACATATGAAGAAAATACTTAGACTTGCTTTAGCTGCCATCCTTTTTGCTGCCGGCACCGTATCGGCGAGGCTTCCTGAACCGGCATCCATGCCGCAGGATATCAAAGGGACGAGCCCTCATAAGCCGGAAGCGGCGGTGTACTATCTGGCGGAGCTTGTGAAAGAAGGAAGGATGACGGCAGAAGAAGCAGAGCGGACGGAAGTGTACGTGATTTTCAGGAATGCCCGCCGTATGCAGGATCTGCAGGATGTGGAAGGGCTTTCCGAGGAAGACCGCAGGGCATATATGAAAAAGAAACGTGAACTGCGGGGAAATCCCCTTGTGGAATACGCCAACCGATGCGGATTCACTTTGGAACGGGCCAAAGAACTCATGGATCTTATGCATGACTCTGACAAAGGCACTTCATACTACGGTAAAACCCGTCATCATGGATAAAACATAAAAAGGAACCTGCCGGCTATGCCGGCGGGTTCCTTTTTACATTGCAGCCTTTAAATTTTTGTCATTTTTGACATACTTGTGTCGCCCGGATTCCAAAAGCACAGTTCTCCTGCATGGAGAGATTTCTGCACGTCGATGGTCCGCTGGTTGGAAGAGCCTTTGAAGAGAAGGGTGATGTCTTTTTTTGCGAGAACAAATTCGCCGTCCACAAGGATGTCTATATATTTTAGAAGCTCCATTGTTTCAGGCATAATCTTTGCGAAATGACCGAGTATTTCCTTATCGAAAAGATAGCCGGAGAAGCACCAGAGATCTTTTTCCGGATAGGTTTCCTTGAATCGTTTCACCAAGGGGAGAAGTCCCTTTTGGTTGACCGGCTCCATGGGCTCGCCGCCGAGGAGAGTCATGCCCTGGTAGCAGTCCTGCCCCAATTGTCTGATGATGTAGTCTTCCGTTTCTTTCGTGAAAGGCTTGCCGTAGTGAAAAGACCATGTATCCGGATTGAAGCAGCCTCTGCAGTGGTGGGTGCAGCCGGAAACGAAAAGGGAAAAGCGGATGCCCGGCCCGTTGGCGATATCATATTCTTTGATTCCGGCGTAGTTCATAAATACCTCGCGATAGGGAATAAAAACGGCGCTCATACAGGATGGCGCCGCCTTATCTTAATAATGATGATTAAAGGTGGAGGACTCTGTCTTTGATTTCCTGTGTGCGGCCCTGGTTCCAGAACTGGGTGCCGATGTATCCGCATGTCCTTCTTGCCACAGACATGGTGTGCTGGTCGTGGTTGCCGCAGTTCGGGCATTCCCAGATGAGTTTGCCGTTTTCGTCATCAATGATTTTGATTTCTCCGTCGTAGCCGCACTGCATGCAGTAGTCGCTCTTGGTATTCAGTTCCGCATACATGATGTTTTCATAGATGTACTTCATGACGGCAATGACAGCGGGGATGTTGTTCTGCATATTCGGCACTTCAATGTAGGAAATCGCACCGCCCGGGGAGAGCCGCTGGAAATCGGATTCAAATTTCAGCTTATGGAAAGCATCGATATGTTCGGCCACATGGACATGGTAGCTGTTGGTGATGTAGTTTTTATCCGTGACGCCGGGGATCATGCCGAAACGTTTCTGGAGGCATTTGGCAAACTTATAAGTGGTGGATTCCATAGGAGTGCCGTAGACGGAGTAACTGATATGTTCGGCGGCTTTCCATTCGGCGCACTTATCATTCAGCTTCTGCATGACTTTCATGCCGAATGCTTTGCCTTCTTCCGTGGTGTGGGAAACGCCCAGCATTCTTACGCACATTTCATAGAGGCCTGCGTAGCCGAGGGAAATGGTGCTGTAATTATTGAAGAGCAGTTTGTCGATGGCTTCGCCTTTTTTCAGACGGGCAAGAGCGCCGTGCTGCCAGAGGATAGGGGCTACGTCGGAAATGGTGCCCAGAAGTCTTTCGTGACGGCAGCGGAGAGCACGGTGGCAAAGTTCAAGACGGTCTTCAAGGATTTTCCAGAATTCATCCATATTTCCTTCTGCCGAGCAGGCTACGTCTACCAGATTCAGTGTGACAACGCCCTGGTTGAAACGGCCGTAATATTTATGCTCGCCGTTTTTACCAAGACCTTCCGTGTCGGGGGTGAGGAAGCTGCGGCAGCCCATGCAGGGGTATACGTCGCCGTTTTTGTATTCCTTCATGATTTTCGCGGAAATATAGTCGGGGACGAGACGTTTTGCTGTGCATTCCGCAGCAAGTTTCGTCAGCTCATAGTAGGGGGAGTCATCATGGATATTATCTTCATCAAGGACGTAGATCAGTTTCGGGAATGCCGGTGTGATCCATACGCCTTTTTCATTCTTTACTCCCTTCATTCTTTGGAGAAGGACTTCTTTGATGATCATGGCGAGATCGTCACGGGTGCGGCCTTCCGGTACTTCATCAAGATACATGAACATGGTGACGAAAGGAGCCTGGCCGTTACAGGTCATCAGAGTAATGAGCTGGTACTGGATTGTCTGAATACCGCTCTTGATCTCTTCATGGAGACGGGCTTCAACAATTTTGGAAATGATTTCATCATTCATGGATTCGCCGGTCAGCTTCCGTTCTTCGATGACTTCCTTTTTGATTTTCTGACGGCTGATATCGACGAAGGGCGCAAGGTGAGAAAGCGTAAAGGACTGGCCGCCATACTGGTTGGATGCTACCTGGGCAACAATCTGGGTCGTTACGTTGCAGGCGGTGAAGAAAGAATGGGGTTTTTCGATCATTGTCTGGCTGATGACAGTACCGTTCTGGAGCATGTCTTCCAGGTTAATGAGATCGCAGTTATGTTCTTTCTGCGCGAAATAGTCGGCATCATGGAAGTGAATGATGCCTTCATCGTGCGCCTTGACGATTTCTTCAGGAAGAAGAAGGCGGCGCGTGAGGTCTTTGGATACCTCGCCGGCCATATAGTCGCGCTGGGTAGAATTGATGACAGGATTTTTATTGGAGTTTTCCTGTTTTACTTCCTCGTTATTAAGTTCGATCAGAGAAAGAATACCGTCATCGGTGGTATTGCTCTTGCGGGAAATTTCGCGTTTATAACGATAACGGACGTATTTCTGTGCTACTTCATAGCCGCGCATTTCCATGATGCCCGTTTCTACCATATCCTGGATATCTTCGACATTGGCCGCGTGGGGATAATTGGAAACTTTCTTCGCAATATTGTCCGCAATCGCGCGGATCTGGAAATTGTTCATCTGATGGATGCCGGCGACTTCATGATTGGCTTTGCCGATAGCGTTGATGATTTTCGTGATATCGAAAGTGACTTCCTGTCCGTTTCTTTTGATGACATTTGTGCGGACGATGACGTTCTCTTCATTTCCCTGTTGCATGACTACACTCCCTATTAATGATTGGATATAATAAAATTAAAATGACACGTACAAAATATAGTTTTTACTTCTGTTGCAATACAACATATTGTATCGTGATTTATAGTACAACATATTTGGAGGAAATGGAATAGGAAAAACGAATTAAAAAAATACTATTATTCTTCAAAGCTGCGGAAAATCAAAAATATGGAAAATGCAGGCATGTCGATATGGGGCGGAAAGGAGACAGGAGGCTTTGGCGTTTCACGAAACGTTTCACAATGGAGATACTCATTCAAGATTTTTTCTATAGGCACTTATAGAGAAGAGGGTACCATATATGGTAGGAAAAGAAATGAAATTTCCATAAATGGTATGAGGGGATAAAGTCTTGTACCGGGGATGGAAGAAACAGCGGCAGAAAAGAAAAGGGGAACGATGATTTTAAAAACGATGATTCTAAAAAGGAAGAGAAAGCCTTCTTTCTTTTTTGCCGGCGGGATTGTGCTATAATGGAACAAATATTATTATCTTTTGGTTTAACCGTTCATATTTTTGAATAAAAGCTTTTATATGAGATATACATTGATTAATCAGAGGAGCGCCGGCTTTCATGAGAAATTCTGAAATTCGCAGACAGCATAAAGAAAAATCTTCCACGGTAAAAAAGATTTTTCTTTTTCTTTTCATTATTGTTTTTATTGCAGGCGCCGGGGCGGCGGCAGGTTTCTTTCTGTCGGTGAGCAGCGGGCTTCCGGATATTTCCGCAAATATTGCACCGGATGCGTCGTCCCGTATTTATGATGCCAAGGGGCGGCTTATTACTACGGTTCACGCCGAGGAAAACCGTCTCCCCGTGTCCATTGATGAAGTGCCGGCTAATTTACAAAACGCATTTATTGCGGTAGAGGATAACCGTTTTTATGAACATCACGGCGTGGATCCTATCGGTATCATCCGTGCCGTTTTCAGAAATATCATCAGCGGCAATGCCACGGCGCAGGGGGGGAGCACCATTACGCAGCAGCTGGCGCGAAACGCTTTCCTTTCGCAGGAACAGACGCTGAAACGCAAGATGCTGGAGGCTTTTCTTGCTTTAAAGATAGAGCGGCAGTATACCAAAAAAGAAATTCTGGAAATGTATATGAACCAGATTTATTTCGGACAGGGCTGTTATGGTATCCAGACGGCATCTAAAGTGTATTTTGGAAAAGACGTGAAGGATTTGTCTCTTGCCCAGTGCGCGCTTATAGCGGGTCTTCCGAACAGTCCGAATTATTACTCTCCGTTCCACAGTGTGGAAGCGGCAAAACAGCGGCAGTCCATCGTTCTTGATCAGATGGTGAAGTATGGGTACATTACCGAGAGTGAGGCTGCTGCGGCAAAAGAAGCGGATATCCATCTGGCCCGGCCCCAGGAACAGCGGGGAACGGATAGTGTGGCATCTTATTTTGTAAATTATGTAATTCACTTGATCAGCGAAAAGTATGATTCCGATGCGATCTACAAAGAGGGCATGCAGATTTACACTACGCTGGATCTTGATTTGCAGAAGGAAGCGGAAGCGGCCCTGAAGAAAAATCTTCCTAATGCCTATACCGATGATAAGAAATTGACACAGCCTCAAGGCGCCCTTGTTTCCATAGAAGTGGGAACGGGATACGTCCGCGCTATGGTGGGCGGCCGCGGGCAGGATCACTTTAACCGCGCTGTACAGATGACCCGCCAGCCGGGTTCGGCTTTCAAACCTTTTGTCTATCTGACGGCATTTGCAAACAAAGTAACGCCTTTCGACATTCTTAGTAATGAAACGAAAGATTTCGGCGGCGGCTGGATACCAAAGAATTACGGAGGCACTTCCGGCGGCAGCGTAACCGTCATGGAAGCGCTTGTGAAGTCCATGAATATACCTACGGTCCATCTGGCGGATCAGGTGGGTATAGAAAAGATTATCCGGACGGCAAAGAATGTAGGGATTTCCACCTTGGTCACTGACGGTGAATACAGTGATACGAACCTGGCGGCGTCTCTCGGCGGCCTTACCTACGGCGTGTCTGTCTGGGATATGGCAAAAGCATACAGCGTGTTTGCAAACGGCGGCAAACTGGTGGAACCGACGGTCATTATGAAAGTTGTCGATCGCAATGGAAAGGTGCTTGAAGATCATTCCGGCGCGCCGGAAAGTACGCAGGTCGTTGATGAAGCCTCGGCATGGACATTGACGAGCGTGCTGGAAGAAGTCATCTCCCGCGGAACTGGCGGAAATGCGTATATCGGACGGCCGTCAGCGGGCAAGACGGGGACTACTGATGATGAACATGACGCATGGTTTGTCGGATATACACCGGATCTTTCTACGGCGGTCTGGATCGGTGATGACGCGTCCACCAATGCGGGGTATACCGGCGGCACCATTCCGGCGGCGATCTGGCGCGATTATATGTATGAAGCGGAAAGCGGTTATACCGTGAAGAATTTCGAAATTCCTGCTTCCGTAAGAAGCAATATGGAAAAAGCAAGGGCCGCGCGGGCAAAGCAGGAAGCGGAAGCGGCGGAAAAGAAGAAAAAGGAAGAAGCGGAGAAAACGAAAAAAGCATTAAAGGATAAAGTGAAATCTGCGGGGAATAAACTTCTTGACAGAATTTCGGGCCGGTCGGCAGAAAAGTCCGGGGAAAAACAGTAACGGGAAGAAGATAAATTGACAAAGGACAGGACGTTCCATAAAAGGCGTCCTTTTCTTTTGCCAAAGTGGATAGCAGGAGAAAGAGAATATATATGATGACAAAAAGTAATGAAAACAGCATACATTTATGCTAAAATTACAACGGACTTTCTTTTTATAGTTAGTGTCTGGGATATATGCTAAAATTGCTTTGGTAAGTAAACATATTTAAGATTTGAGAGGAGATGTTTTTCATGAAATGGAAGGCTCTTGCTGCGTGCACCCTGGCCGGACTGGCGTTGATTGCTGCCGGCTGCGGCGGCGGTGACAAGGCGGCTGCAGGCGGTGCGAAAGCGGGCGGTCAGGATCTGAAAGGCAAGAAGTTGGTGATGTATGTGTCTTTCCATGAAGACACGGCGAAAGAACTGGCGGATCTGTTTAAGAAGCAGACCGGTGCAGATGTAAGCTTCATCCGTCTGCCAACCGGGGAAGCTCTTGCCCGTATCACGGCAGAAAAAGACGCACCGAAAGCGGATATCTGGCTCGGCGGCACGGCGGACGCCCATGCGAAAGCGGCGGCTGACGGACTTCTGGAAGCTTATAAATCCAAGAATGCCAAAATGATCATGCCTGAATACCAGGACAAAGACGGTTTCTGGTATGGCACGTATCTGGAAGTTTTGGCAATCGGCTACAATGAAAAACGTTTCAATGAAGAATTTAAACCGAAAGGCGTCGCCGCTCCGACGACACTGCAGGATCTTCTGAAACCGGAATTCAAAGGGGAAATTATTATGCCTGATCCACGTAAATCCGGTACAGGCAACACCTTTATCAGTTCCGTTCTCCAGAATATGGGAGAAGAAAAGGGCTGGGAATACCTGAAAGCGCTGAAACCGCAGGTGGCGCAGTTCACTCCTTCCGGATTCACACCGGGACAGAAAGCCGGTGCCGGCGAATATCTTATCGCTGTCAACTTTATTTCCGATCAGAATCTGGTCAGCGCCAAAGGACAGAAACTGGTAAGCACCATTTACGATCAGGCAGGCTGGACAGTATGTCCCGTAGGCAAGATTAAGAACAAAGCCAATGAAGATGTGGCGAAAGCGTTTATTGATTTCGTCCTTACCAAAGAAGCGGGAGATATTCTTGTAAAGACGACGAACGGCATTGCCTGCAATCCTGAAGTGGCTCCGCCCCAGGGCATGAAGCCGCTGAAAGAGCTGCCGCTGTTCAAGACTTATGATTTGGTCAAGGCGGGCGCCGATAAACAGAAGAACTGCGATACATTCTTTGCTGAATAATATGTCTGTCAAAAAGCTGCCTCCACCAATGACGGTGGGGGTAACTTTTTATCTATTACTTTTACTTATTTAAGAAATAGTCTGCTTTATACCTGCCTTTCCCTCGCCGATGGAAAAGCCGGAAGGCACCTGCTGTTTTAAAGAAATAAATCCTTTTTATATCTAAGGAGTTTTGTATGAATGAAAAAGAGTCCGGCCGCGAACACACCGGAATCGCAGCGGAGATGAAAGTGCTTCTTCGGGAGCCGCCGCTTCTCATCGGTATTCTTGCCGTATTCCTTCTGTTTGCCGTATTTATTATTTATCCTTTTGTGAAAATTCTTCTCGTTCCGACATCGGCAGACTGGATGCGCGCCGTCACGGATAAGGAGTTCATCGAGGTATTCAGCCACACGATCTTCTCGTCCTTTGTTGCCACGGCGACGGCTATCGTTTTCGGATTCATTTTCGCTTACGGCGTGAATTACACGAATATGCCGTGCAAGCGTTTCTTTCAGGTGGTGGCTCTGCTTCCTACCATGGCGCCGTCCGTTGTCAGCGGTCTGGCATTCATCATGCTTTTCGGCCGCCGCGGCTTTATTACATGGGAAATGCTTCATTTGAAGGTGGATCTTTACGGACCTGTCGGACTTTGGGCAGCGCAGACTATCGCTTTTTTCCCGCTGGCGTACATCACTATTTCGGGTGTCTTGAAAAATATCAGTCCGAATTTGGAACTGGCGGCACAGAACCTGGGAGCAAAAGGGTGGTACCTTTTCCGTACGGTGACACTCAGACTGGCGACGCCGGGGCTGGCAAGCGCGTTCCTCCTGGTCGGTATCAACTCATTGGCGGACTTTGGCAACCCCATGCTGGTCGGCGGTAATTACCATGTTCTGGCCACGGAGGCATACACACAGGTCACCGGTGCCTGGGATCTTCCCATGGGCGCCACGCTTTCCGTATTCCTTGTCATTCCGACACTCATTGTTTTCTTTGTACAGCGGTATTATCTGGAAAAGAACTCTTACGTTACCGTTACGGGAAAGCCCGTGGCAGGCCTCATCCGTGTGACGGCGGGACCGGCGGCAACATGGTGTTTCTTTACTTTCTGTATGCTTCTCAGCCTGGGCATCCTTATGATTATCGGCGTGGTCGTGCTTTTTGCCTTTACCGTTTCTTTCGGTACGGATTACACCTTCACTCTTGAGTATTTCAAAGAAGGTGTCATCAACTCCAATGTCATGGTGAACTCCTGGGTGGCATCCATGTCCACGGCGGCAATCAGCACGGTCTTCGGCATTGCTCTGGCGTTTCTGGTGCTCCGTAAAAAATTCCCGGGAAGAACAGTTATGGATTTCCTTGCCATGCTTCCCGTCTCTCTGCCGGGGACGTTTATCGGTCTTGCCATGATTCTCGCCTTTAATGACGGACCGCTTGAAATGACGGGTACGCTTGCTATTATTATTCTCGGTATGGCCCTCCGCCAGCTGCCGGTAGGATATCGGCAGGCCGTGGCGGGGCTGAAACAGATCGAAGGCTCTTTAGAGCAGGCGTCTACCAACTTAGGGGCAGGCAGCTTCACGACTTTCCGGAAAATTGTGCTGCCTATGCTGAAAAATTCACTTTCTGTCAGCTTTGTATACGCGTTCATGCGTTCCATGAACACCTTAAGCACCGTTATTTTCCTCGTGTCACCGGAATGGAACCTGGCGTCCATCAATATCATGAGCCTGGCAAATCAGGGATTCCTCCCGACTGCCAGCGCCACTGCCGTAGGCATCATGCTTGTTATTTACCTGACTTTCGGTGTGGTGAAACTGATACTCCGTGACAAGATCAATATCTTTGATTTATAATCGCTCAAAGTTTACAACAGAGGTGGAAATATGTCAGACTTAGTATTGCAGCTGAAACAGATCAATAAATATTTCGGTCGGAGCCATGTCATCAAAGACGTGAACATTGATTTTGAAAAGGGGCATTTCGTTACATTCCTCGGGCCGTCAGGCTGCGGGAAGACCACGCTTCTCCGCATGGTGGCAGGTTTCTATGAGCCGGATGATGGGGAAATACTTCTCAACGGCAAACGAATCGAAAGGATTCCTCCTTACAGCAGAAATACGGCCATGGTATTTCAGGAATATGCTCTCTTTCCGCATATGAACGTTTTTGATAATGTTTCCTATGGACTTCGTGTGAAGAACCGTCCGAAAGAGGAAATAGAAAGACGTGTCAAAGAAGCACTTGACCTCATGCAGCTCAAAGGCATGGAGGACCGTTTCCCGAATCAGATGTCCGGCGGACAGCAGCAGCGTGTCGCTGTAGCCCGTGCCCTTGTCATGAATCCTGAAGTTCTTCTTCTTGATGAACCGCTGTCCAATTTGGATGCGAAGCTGCGCGAAAGCGTCCGCGTGGAACTCCGTGATATTCAGAAGAAGATGGGGCTTTCCACGATTTATGTCACCCATGACCAGTCGGAAGCTCTTTCCATGTCGGACATGATTGTCGTCCTTAAAGGCGGCGTCGTCCATCAGACAGGATCGCCCCAGGAGATCTACTTTGAACCGAAGACGCCGTTCGTGGCGGACTTCATCGGCACGACAAACCTCCTCAGCGTAAAAGGGCTGGGAGAAAATACTGTTTCTTACGGGAACGACAGAATTCCCACTGCGAAGAGCGTAAATGCAGGGCAGGAATACTGCCTGAGCATCCGTCCCGAATGCCTGAAGTTGGTGAAAGAGGCCGTTGACGGGCAGGTGAATGTAAAAGTCACCATTCAAAATAAAATGTTCCTTGGAGAAAAAATCCGCTACTTTGTCAATGACAGTCTTGGCAAGGAATGGATTATCGATATTTACGACCCCGGCAGGACGATCCTGGAAGGCGAAGCATATGCCGCTTTCCCCTTTGAAAAGGCATGGCTCATTGAAGATCTGACGGATTGAAATGAAAAAAGAGCGGAGTTTCCGTAAAAAGAAACAACGCTCTTTTCTTGTCCGCCGAAAAGGCATGAGTGGAGGGGTTGTGACGAGGTACAAAAATATTTTGTCACAGCCTCTTTATAATTGGCTATTGCAGGTCCCTCAGCAGATCGTTTACATGAGAAGCAGCTTTCACGTTCCTGTATTCTTTCACCAATATGCCTTTTTCATCAATGATGAACGTGGAGCGCTCGATGCCCATGTATTTTTTTCCGTACATGCTCTTTTCTTTCATGACGCCGTACAAGTTGCATACTGTTTCCTTTTCATCAGAAAGGAGAGGGAAATTAAGTTCATACTTGTCGCGGAAATTGCAGTGCTTTTTCACGCTGTCGCGGCTTACGCCAAGTACAGAATACCCCCGCTTCTTAAATTCTTCCAGATTGGCGCGGAATGCCTGCGCTTCCAGCGTGCACCCGGAAGTATTGTCCTTCGGGTAGAAATAAAGAATTACCTTCCCGCCCTTGTAATCAGAAAGAGAAATATCCTGTCCGCCGTCAGACGGAAGTGTGAATAAGGGTGCTTTTTTGCCCACCGTAAGATCTGCCATGATGACCTCCTTAAAGAAATATATTTTCTTTCATTATAGTATGGGGGAGACAGGATGTAAAACGGAGAAAAAGACGTAAAAGTATTTCTTCTCCGGCAGATGGACAGCAAAGCATAAGGAGATATATAAAGCGCAGACAAAGATGGTATAATGAATTTATACACAGGGAAATCGCATAAATTGACATTTTAACATCCGGAGATAAAAATGTCTTTTCATGAAGATCTGAATCAAAAACTGAATGTATTTTTTAATCGTGACTGGTCTGTTGAGTTGTCGGAACAGGAAGAGGAAAAGATGGAAGAACTCGCGGCCGGTCTTGTGAAAGATTTTGGCTGGGATACGGTTTTTCATGCAGCATTCGAATATCTGAAAGAGAACTGCCGGACACCGGAGTCTATAATGAATTTCGCACATCTGTATTGGGAATCCTGGTGGTGGAATCACCCGATTAAAGAGCCATACAGGTTTATGGGATACTTCTATTACGGAATCGGTATGGATGTGGAAGAATATGATTCGGATCAGGACATATTGGATAGCCTTTCGTGCAGTATATTGATCAAGTCAGGATATAAACAGGCTGACTTGTATGAGGACCCATACTATATTCCGGAACGGGATCCGCTCATGATACAGGCAGTAGAAGAATATATAAACAATGAGAAAAACAGAAACCATTGATATGGAAGAAACCGGTCAGGCACAGCATTTGTTTGTTTCAGGAATAATGTATGGAGATAGGTACTACGTTTGCAGAAGTGTATATTTCGGAAAAGAAACAGGGAAATCTCGGTTTACAGAAAAATTTAGCTTTATACAAGACGGCAGGATGACAGAACGATCTTGCCGCTTTGCTTTTTCTATTCGGTATTTTGTTTGCATATAGACGGCATACTTCCAGTTTATTTCCGTATGGCAGCGGACATGTTTTTCGGATTTATTCCGTATATTTAATTTCTTTATTGACAGATAGACCCCAGGGGGGTATAGTCTAATCAGAAAGAAGATTTTCGATTCAAAGGTAAGAAGCAAAGAGAGTGCGGAAAAGCAGAGAGGGAAATAAAATGGAAGCGAAGGAGACAAAACAGATGGCCGGTATGGAAACAGAGGAAGCCTGCTGCCGTACGAAACGGACACCGGCAGAGCAGAAGAAACTGCTTACCCGCCTTAAAACAGTAGAAGGGCAGATCAGGGGCATACAGAAAATGGTGGAAGCCGACGCGTACTGCCCCGATATTCTCATGCAGGTATCGGCTGTATCTAATGCGCTGAATTCTTTTAACAAACTGCTCCTGGCATCCCATATCCGAGGCTGCGTTTCCGATGATATCCGCGAAGGCCGGGACGGAAAAGTGGATGAACTTTGCACCATGCTCCAGAAATTAATGAAATAATTTTTTGACAGGAAATGAAAGAGGTAAAAAATGAGACAATATACAGTCACAGGCATGACCTGCGCAGCGTGCCAGTCCCATGTGGAAAAGGCAGTCGCTGAAGTACCGGGGGTCTCTTCGGTGGCCGTGGCGCTCCTGACAAATTCCATGGCGGTTAACGGCACCGCGTCAGACGAAGAAATCATCCGCGCCGTTGAAAACGCGGGGTACGGAGCGCGGCTCAAAGGTGAAGAAAAGAAAAAGAGCTCCGCTTCAGAAAAACTGGCACAGGAAGCGGAGGCCCTGGCCGACCATGAAACGCCGAAGCTCAAAAGGCGCCTCATATGGTCTGCCGTATTTCTTGCACTCCTCATGTATATCACCATGGGGCACAATATGCTCGGCTGGCCCGTCCCCGCATTTTTTGACCATAATCATCTGGGACTTGCTCTGACAGAAATGTTCCTTGCCCTCATCGTGATGCATGTCAATAAAGATTTTTTCCTTTCCGGCGGGAAATCCCTCGCCCATGGCGCGCCGAATATGGATACCCTCGTGGCACTCGGCGCGGGAGTTTCCTTCCTCTGGTCGCTCTATGTTCTTTATGAGATGACCTACCTCCTTACGCATGGTACATCGAACACGGATCTCATGGAAATTTATCACGACCGGCTTTACTTTGAGTCCGCCGCCATGATTCCTGCTCTCATCACCGTAGGGAAAACACTGGAATCTCTATCTAAAGGCCGGACCACCGATGCCTTGAAAAGTCTGATGAGGATGGCGCCGAAAACGGCGGTGATCGAAAAAGATGGGCAGGAAGTATCCATTGCCATTGATGAGGTGCAGCAGGGAGATATCTTTGTCGTAAGACCGGGAGAAACCATTCCCGTAGACGGCGTGATTATAGAAGGCACGGCAGCAACGGATGAATCCGCTCTTACGGGAGAATCCGTTCCGGTGGACAAAGCGGAAGGCGACACCGTGAAAGCTGCCACTATAAACCGTTCCGGATTCATCCGTGCCCGCGCCACCCGTGTGGGCGAAGACACGACCTTCTCACAGATCATCCGCATGGTCAGCGATGCGGCTGCTACAAAAGCGCCGATTGCAAGGATCGCTGATGCCGTGTCCGCCGTCTTCGTGCCTGCCGTTATCGGTGTAGCCGTTCTCGTCATGATCGTGTGGATACTCCTCGGCGCGCCCGTGGCGAAAGCATTGGAATACGCCATCTGCGTTCTCGTCATTTCCTGTCCCTGTGCGCTGGGACTGGCAACGCCCGTTGCCATTATGGTCGGCAGCGGCGTAGGCGCGAAAAACGGCATTCTTTTCAAAACAAGCGAATCTCTTGAAAATGCGGGAAAAATACAGATTGTCGCGCTTGACAAGACCGGTACCGTTACGGAAGGGAAGCCGAAAGTGACCGGCATTTATCCTGCGGGACATATGACGGACGATGAACTTCTCCTTCTGGCGTATTCGCTGGAACGGAAATCCGAGCATCCCCTTGCCCGGGCCGTTGTGGAAAAGGCGGAAGAAAGAGGCATGAGTCCGAAAGAAACCTCCGGATTCAGGGCTTTTGCGGGAAACGGCCTTGCCGCCGTTATGGACGGGGACACGATTCACGGCGGGTCGGAAACCTATATTTCCACGCTGGCGGATATACCGCAGGATATGACAGAACTCTCCCGGGCATTGGGGGGAGAAGGAAAAACGCCGATTTTCTTTGAACGGAACGGGATCTTCTTGGGGATTATAGCCGCCGCTGATGTGATCAAGGAAGACTCTGCCCAAGCGGTTAAAGAACTGCAGCATATGGGGATCGAAGTCATCATGCTGACAGGAGATAATCAGCGGACGGCAGACGCCATCGGGAAAGAAGCAGGTGTTGACCGCGTCATTGCAGGCGTCCTTCCTGATGGGAAAGCGGCTGTTATCAAAAACCTGCAGAAACGGGGCAGGACGGCCATGGTAGGGGACGGGATCAATGATGCGCCCGCGCTTACCGGGGCGGATATCGGGATTGCCATCGGCGCAGGGACAGATGTGGCTGTCGACTCCGCCGACATCGTTCTTATGAATTCCAGGCTCACCGATGTTTCCGCTGCCATCCGATTAAGCAGGAAGACGCTGAAAAATATCCGTGAAAATTTATTCTGGGCCTTTGCTTACAATATCCTGCTCATCCCCGTGGCGGCCGGCGTATATCCCATGATTTCCATAAACCCCATGTGGAGCGCGGCGGCGATGGCTCTTTCCAGTGTCACCGTCTGTCTGAATGCCCTTCGGCTGAATCTGTTTAAGGTTCATGACAGCGGGAAGGACAAGCCTCTGAAGAAGAAAGCGCTTCTGCCGGCGGAAGTGCCCGGCGCAGAAACCGGCACTGCTGTAGAGAAGAAAGAGGCGGCAGGAAAGGAAAGGGCGGCCATTATTTCCGTAGAAGGCATGACCTGTGAAATGTGCGAGCACCACGTGGAAAATGCGTTGAAGAAAATAAAAGGTGTTGTGGAAGCAAAAGCGGATCATACTACAGGAAAAGTAAATATGACCTGCTCGGCCGCTCCTGATGAAGAAACCGTGAAGAAAGCAATTTCTGAAGCGGATTATATTTACAAAGGAATGATAGTTCCAAAGGAGGAAATGAAAATGAAAGAAACAGTAAAAATTGAAGGCATGATGTGCGGCCACTGCGAGGCGGCAGTAAAGAAATCGCTGGAGGCCATTGACGGCGTGGATCGCGCGGAAGTGTCCCATGAAACGG
>ERZ780033.144-NODE-144-length-26844-cov-31.5635_pt1 | contig 26844 bp, 18 predicted proteins | sample MGYA00511024_ERZ780033 | MGnify/ENA primary metagenome ERZ780033 (study PRJEB29588, sample SAMEA2157043) | human gut metagenome | biome: human gut; feature: human-associated habitat; material: faeces | place: Denmark | collected 2008/2010 ... | reverse complement strand
CTTGTTAATTTAATTTTCTACACCCCCCCCCCCCCAGCCAATGGCGGTGGTTTGATTAACGGAGTCGTATTGGCTAATGCTGCCGCTATCGGTGGATTCGTAGCAGGTACCTACTGGCTCTTGATGTTGGTAGGCCGTCTCTGCTCGAGCTTTATTGCTGATAAGGTATCAAGTCGCCAGATGATGATTTTTGCCAATGGTGCTGGCATCATTTTCATCCTTCTCGCAGTTATTTTGGGTAAGTCTACAACGGTTGAAATGCCTGTATTCACTGGTACTTCCTTCCAGATGGTAACCGTACCTATTGCTGCCATGTTCCTGGTTCTCTGCGGTCTCTGCACATCCATCATGTGGGCATCTATCTTCAATCTTGCTACCGAGGGTCTTGGCAAATATACCGCCCAGGCTTCTGGTATCTTCATGATGATGGTAGTAGGTGGTGGATTAATTCCATTGGTACAGAACTTCATCGCTGATAATGGAGGCTATATGACAAGTTATATTGTGCCTCTCATCTGTATGGCATACATGCTGTTCTATGCTGTAGCTGGCTGCAAGAATGTCAACAAGGATATTCCTGTAGAATAAAAACTACGAAATATGATAGCCCTGAGGTTTTTAATGCCTTAGGGCTTTTATATAACCGACAAATCTTTAATGAACAACTAAAAAAACTTAACTGATTATGGATATTGAAAAAGTAAGAAGCCGCTTCATTAAGCATTTCGACGGCAAAACTGGAAACATTTATATGTCACCAGGTCGTATCAACCTGATTGGTGAGCATACTGATTATAATGGAGGATTCGTTTTCCCCGGTGCAGTAGACAAAGGTATCATGGCTGAAATCCGTCCTAACGGAACTAACACTGTCATGCTCTACTCTATCGACTTGAAGGACCGTGTGGAGTTCAAGGTAGACGACCCTGAGGGTCCACGCGCTTCATGGGCACGCTATATCTATGGTGTATGTCAGGAAATGAAGGCTTTGGGCGTAGATGTGAAAGGCTTCAATGCGGCCTTCTATGGTGATGTGCCTCTCGGTGCTGGTATGTCTTCTTCTGCTGCTCTTGAGAGTTGTTTCGCCTTTGCCTTGAACGACTTATTTGGTGACAACAAGATTTCTAAGTGGGATCTTGTCTTGGCAGGTCAGGCTACAGAACATAAATATGTAGGTGTCAACTGCGGTATCATGGACCAATTTGCCAGCGTATTCGGAAAGGAAGGCAAACTCATGCGTCTCGACTGCAATAGCCGCGAATTTGAGTACTTCCCATTCGAACCAAAGGGCTACAAACTCTGTCTGGTCAACTCTAAGGTAAAACACGAGTTGGCGGGGTCACCATACAACGACCGTCGTAACTCTTGCGAGAACGTGGTAAAGCATATTGCTGCCAAACATCCTGAAGCCAAGTTTGAGACCTTGCGCGACTGCACATGGGAACAACTAGAAGAGGTCCGTGCAGAAGTGGGCGAAGAAGACTACAGCCGTGCTCATTTCGTATTGGGCGAGAAAGACCGCGTGCTGGCAGTATGCGATGCTCTTGAGAAAGGTGACTACGAAACTGTTGGTCAGAAGATGTACGAGACACACTATGGTCTGAGCAAGGAATACGAGGTTAGTTGTGAGGAACTTGACTTCCTGAATGACGTAGCCAAAGAGAATGGTGTGACAGGCTGCCGTATTATGGGTGGTGGCTTCGGAGGCTGTACCATCAACCTTGTAAAGGATGACATCTACGATAAGTTCATTGCAGATACAAAAGCTAAATTTGCAGCCAAATATGGTCATGAACCTGAAGTTTATCCTGTCATCATCTCCGAAGGATCACACAAGGTATGCTAACAACAACTACTTTTCAAATAAATACATTATTATATAGCGATTATATTAAGATTTTATAATTAACGATTATATCACTCATATAAGAGCAAGTTCTTTAATAAAACAAGGACTTGCTCTTTTATTTTACACAAATAGTGTTAAAGACACACTTTACCTGAAAATTACTTTAGCAAAAATGCTACAACTTTAAAATAATTAATGTAATTTTACCCCCAAAACAAAATGGCAACTAATACAGTACCTTAAAATGTCGTGTAGTATCACTCAGTGTGCCCGACAAGAATTCCATAAAATCATAACATATTATTATAAACATGACTCTATTTTATAAAGAATATACTAAAGTCTTCGTCGCTGTTGACTGCATCATCTTCGGTTTTGACGGAAAGAACCTTCAAGTATTGATAGGTAAACGCAAGATGGACCCAGGAAGAGACGAATGGTCCCTCTATGGTGGATTCGTAGGACAACACGAAAGCCTCGAAGAAGCCGCCAACCGTGTCATTCTCGACCTGACAGGTATGAAAAACCTATACATCAGACAGGTAGGAGCATTCGGCAATATAGACCGTGACCCAGGCGAACGAGTTATATCGGTTGCCTATTGTACCCTTATCAATGTGGTAGACTATGACGACAAGCTCAGAGAACAACATGGTTTGGAATGGGTAAGCCTTAAGGACTTGCCCCAACTCTACGCCGACCACAACCAGATGATACAAGATGCCATCAGCCAGATACGCCGACGCATCAACACAGAACCTTTGAGTTTCAAACTTCTGCCCAATCTGTTTACCCTCACCCAACTGCAACATGTTTTCGAGGCGGTGATGGACGAAGAGATTGACAAGCGCAACTTCCGTAAACGTATCAAGGATATCGACTTCATAGAAAAGACCGAACTGATAGACAAAGTTGGCTCACGACGCGGAGCTGCTCTCTATCGCTTCAACAAGAAAGCTTACGCACAGGATCCTTCGTTTAAACTCAAGTAAACCTTTATTTGCTTGGATAAAAAGAGAAGTGTCTTAACTCCTTAACCCAACTCCCTAACTCAATAATTTACGATATTTCAAAAAAAACATAAGAAACGATGTTAGAAGAATTAAAAGAAAAAGTATTCAAAGCCAATCTTGACCTTGTGAAGCATCACCTCGTTCTCTTCACCTGGGGCAATGTGAGCGCAATCGACCGCGAGAAAGGTCTTGTTGTCATCAAACCATCAGGAGTGAGTTACGAAACAATGAAGGCAAGCGACATGGTGGTAGTTGACTTAGCCACAGGAAAGGTAGTGGAAGGCGATCTCAACCCTTCATCCGATACTCCTACACACCTGGTATTATATCGTGCTTTCCCTGAATTAGGAGGTGTCGTACACACCCACTCCACCTATGCCACAGCCTGGGCTCAGGCAGGTTTGGACCTCCCTAATATCGGCACCACTCATGCCGACTATTTTCACGACTGCATACCTTGCACCGACGATATGACTGCCGACCAGATGGCAGAATACGAACACAATACAGGAGTGGTTATTGTAGACCGCTTCAAGAAGGGAAACATCAATCCTGTTCATACCCCAGGCGTATTGGTAAAGAACCATGGTCCTTTCACTTGGGGCAAGGATGCCGACGAGGCTGTTTATCATGCAGTAGTGGCAGAACAGGTTGCCAAGATGGCGTTCATCTCTTTCACGATAAACAAGAATACCACCATGAACCCTCTGCTCGTAGAGAAGCACTTCAGCCGCAAACATGGGCCTAATGCATACTACGGACAGAAAAAGAAGCATTAATTAGACGTGGTGGGCTTCGACAAGTACATCGAGACCTATAAGGCAGGACTGGCTATCGAGCAGGTAGCAGTAGCCAACAAGAAACCATAATCCTGAATTCGTATCAAAGACCTAATAAACTAAACAACACCCCCAAAACGTCAAGCCTTCAGTATTCAAGGATGCCAAAATAAGTAAAAAAGCGCTAAAAGTGAAAATTCCGGCAAAATCTATTGTTGTTTTAAAAATAAAATAGTATATTTGTGGAAAAATTCAAAATCACAAGAAAGACCATACAAAATATTTAATACAATTTGTGTTTATGAACGACATTAAAGTTATGAATCATGCAGCCGATAATATCCGTATTCTGGCTGCTTCTATGGTAGAAAAAGCTAACTCTGGTCACCCAGGTGGTGCTATGGGTGGTGCAGACTTCATCAACGTACTCTTCTCTGAGTTCTTGGTATACGACCCATCAGACCCAACATGGACAGGCCGCGACCGTTTCTTCCTCGATCCTGGTCACATGAGCCCTATGCTCTATGCAGGTTTGGCCATGCGTGGCTTCTTTACCTTGGACGACCTTCAGCAGTTCCGTCAGTGGGGTTCTGTAACTCCAGGACATCCAGAGCTCGATGTAGCTCGTGGCATTGAGAACTCAAGCGGTCCATTGGGTCAGGGACATGCCATTGCAGCTGGTGCTGCCGTAGCCGAGAAGTTCCTTGAGGCACGTTTGGGCTCTACCATGATGCAGCACAAAATCTATGCATACATCTCTGATGGTGCCGTAGAGGAGGAAATCTCTCAGGGTGTAGGCCGTATTGCAGGCAACCTGGGTTTGAACAACCTCATCATGTTCTACGACTCCAACGATATCCAGCTCTCTACAGAGTGTGGCGTTGTGATGACCGAAAACACCGAGATGAAGTATCAGGCATGGGGATGGAATGTCATCAAGATTAATGGCAACGACGTAGCTCAGATTCGTGAAGCCCTCACAGCAGCTCAGCAGGAGCAGGAGCGTCCTACCCTTATCATTGGTAAAACCGTGATGGGCAAGGGAGCCTTGCGTGCCGATGGTACAAGCTATGAGGCTTGCATCAATACTCATGGCGCTCCTCTCGGTGGAGATGCCTATACCAATACTATCAAGCACCTCGGTGGAGACCCAGAGAATCCATTCGTTATCTTCGACGATGTAAAAGAACTCTACGCCAAGCGTGCCGAGGAGTTGAAGAAGATTGTTGCCGAGCGTAAGGCTGCCGAGGCAGAATGGCGCAAGGCCAACCCTGAGAAGAGCGCCCAGATGGATGAGTGGTTCTCTGGCAAGGCTCCAAAGGTAGACTGGAGCAAGATAGAACAGAAGGCAGGTTCTGCCACCCGTGCAGCATCTGCTGCTTGTTTGGGTGTTTTGGCAGAACAGGTTCCTAACATGATCTGCGCTTCTGCCGACCTCTCTAACTCCGACAAGACCGACGGCTTCCTCAAGAAGACCAAGAGCATGGTACGTGGTGACTTCTCTGGAGCATTCTTCCAGGCAGGTGTAGCCGAGCTTACCATGGCAGATATGTGTATCGGTATGATGCTTCACGGTGGCGTGATAGCAGCAATGGGTACATTCTTTGTATTCTCCGACTATATGAAACCAGCTATTCGTATCGCAGCCTTGATGCAGGTTCCTGTCAAGTTCATCTGGACTCACGATGCATTCCGTGTGGGTGAGGACGGACCTACCCACGAGCCTGTAGAGCAGGAGGCACAGATTCGCTTGATGGAAAAGTTGAAGAACCATGCCGGCAAGGACAGTGTACGCGTATTCCGCCCAGCTGATGCCGACGAGACAACAGTTTGCTGGAAACTCGCTATGGAGAACATCGATACTCCTACAGCGCTCATCTTCTCTCGCCAGGGCATAGCCAAACTGCCAGAGGGCAACGACTACGAGCAGGCAGCCAAGGGTGCCTATATCGTGGCTGGCAGCGACGAGAATCCAGATGTTATCCTCGTAGCAAGCGGTTCTGAGGTTTCTACATTGGAGGCTGGTACCGAGGCTTTGCGCAAGGACGGTATCAAGGTTCGCGTGGTAAGTGCTCCTTCAGAGGGTTTGTTCCGCAGCCAGAGCAAGGAATATCAAGAGAGCGTATTGCCTAAGAACGCCAAGATCTTCGGTATGACAGCAGGTTTGCCTGTCACACTCGAGGGACTGGTAGGTGCCAACGGCAAGGTATTCGGCTTGGAGAGCTTTGGCTTCTCTGCCCCATACAAGGTGCTCGATGAGAAATTGGGATATACAGGCGAGAATGTCTACAAACAAGTGAAGGCATTCTTGGCAGAGTAAATAACTTAAAACGTAATAATTATGGAAGTAAAGACAGTAGGATTAGCCAGCGACCACGCAGGTTTTCCAATGAAGCAATTCGTTTTGCAGTATTTAGAAAAGAAGGGTTATCCTGTTAAGGATTATGGCACATATAGCGACGAAAGCGTAGACTATCCTGATTTTGCCCATGCTCTGGCAGAAGGCATTGAGAATGGAGATGTCTATCCTGGTATCGGTATCTGCGGCAGCGGTGAAGGTATGGCTATGACTCTTAACAAGCACCAGGGTGTACGTGCGGGCTTGGCTTGGAACAAGGATATCGCCCAACTTATCCGCCAGCACAATGATGCCAATGTCATCGTGCTTCCTGGACGTTTCATTGACAACAAGACTGCCGAGGCTATCCTCGACGAGTTCTTCAAAGCTACCTTTGAGGGTGGCCGTCACGAGCGTCGCGTCAAGAAGATACCTCTGCAGAAATAACCTCTGGACAGAGAAATGAATTTAGAAAATGATGTATGAGTCACATGGTGGCTTATGCATCATTTTTTTGTTTATCATCCCTTCGAGGAACAGCTCTTGTTGCCAGACTTTTTTACAAGTTTACTATCAACCCATAACATTATCATGACAATAGCATATACGCCATCAAAATCTTGCGCAAAAAGTTGGAACTTATAAAAAGATTTTGTAACTTTGCGCCAAAACAATATAATAACGATTAATTATATGAGAAAAAAATTACTACGTTTGTCACTTGCTTTCTTGGTAAGTGTAATGCCGGCACTCCCTATGCTGGCACAGATTCCCGAAGGCTATTACAGTTCACTCAAAGGCAAAAAAGGCGCTGAACTGAAGACGGCGATACATGACATCATCAAAAAAGCCAATGTGCTTGAGTATGGTTCTGGCAGAGGGAAAACCTGGTGGGGCTTTTGGTCTACCGATCGTAATGAAAACGGATACTTCATCGATCGTTACTCTGCGGAAAGAGAATGGGTAAAGTCTACTTCTCAAGGTGCACCCGGCGCAGGTATGAATATAGAGCATTCGTTCCCCAAAAGCTGGTGGGGAAAAACAGAAGTTCAGGCATATAAGGATCTTTACAACCTGATGCCTTGCGAGAGTAAAATCAACAGTAAAAAGAGCAACTATCCTATGGGAATAGTCGTCAGCGGAGATATAGGCAACGGCTGGACAAAAGTAGGTAAAGGAACAGATGGTAAATGGTATTGGGAGCCTGCAGACCCATGGAAAGGAGACTTTGCCCGTGGCTACATGTATATGGCTACCGCTTATCAAGATTATAACTGGAGTGGTAAGCAAGCTCTCCAGATACTGCAACAAGGAGCCTACCCTACTCTTCAGAAATGGGCATACACACTCTATATCCAGTGGGCTAAAGCCGACAAGCCTGACGCAATAGAAATCAAACGCAACAATGATGTAGCTAAGATTCAGGGAAACCGAAATCCTTACGTTGACTTCCCTAACTTGATGGAATACGTATGGGGCGACAGCACCAATATAGCCTTTAATCCTGAGACTACAGTTAAATCTTCAAGTTACGTGAATGGAGATGGCGGAGGTTCTATCGACCCAGACCCCAACCCTGATGCTACCAAGGTGAATGTCTATCAAGCCACCTTCACTGCTAATGATGGCGGATGCAAGGAGAACATCATCAGCAATGACAGTCCTAATCCTCAAATATGGAAATGTGACCCTCAATATGGCTGGAAAGCAACTGCCTTCAAGGGTAGAAACTACGCAGCAGAAGCAACACTCTCATTGCCTGAGGTTGACCTGACAGGCTATGACGACGCCAAACTCACCATCAGTCAGGCTATCAAATTTGCCTATGGTAAGGCCCTGGACTATCTCAATGTAGAATTAAAATCTGTAGATACTTCAGACGGAACTGTGGAAGAGACCCCATTGACCGACTTTGCTGTTCCTTCTGAAGACAGCTGGACTTTCTATGATTACACTCTCGACCTGTCACACTTCGTAGGAACGAAGGCAACAATATCCTTCCGTTACAAGAGCGATACGAATATGTGCTGCACCTGGGAAATCAAGAAGGCCACCATCACAGGAACCAAGAATTCGACAGGCATTAAGGAAACGACAACAGAACCAAAAGACTTCATCGACTTCTCTAAGCCTTACGATGTTTACAGCATCGACGGAAGAAAGTTGACTCCTTCGCAGACCAATGCCAACAGCATCGTCATCATACGCCAAAACAGCAAGGTGATAAAGATGAGAATCAGATAAACTCGATGCTAAGGACAGCTACACCTTATTATATAATAAGGTATAAAGGCTAAAAGAACCACAAGGTTCCAAACAAGAAGTTAAAAAAACATAAAGCAGCAACAATATCGGGCGCAAGATTGCTCTAATTCACAGAAAATGAGTAATTTTGCGCCCGATTTATATATATTCACATAAAGTCTAACTTTATTAATTTAAAATTTAATTATTATTTTTATGTCAGATTTAAAGAACGTAAAGCCATTGGACGACTTCAATTGGGACGAGTTCGAGAATGGCGGCAACGCAAACGTCAGCAAAGAGGACCTCGAGAAGGCCTATGACGAAACCCTTAACAAGGTAAGCGAGCACCAGGTAGTAGAAGGTACAGTTATCGCTGCCGACAAGAAGGAAGTTATCGTAAACATCGGTTACAAGAGCGACGGTATCATCCCAGCTTCTGAGTTCCGTTACAACCCAGACCTCAAGGTAGGCGACAAGGTTGAGGTTTACGTAGAGAACCAGGAGGACGCTAAGGGTCAGTTGGTACTTTCTCACAAGAAGGCTCGCTTGAGCAAGTCTTGGGAGCGTGTTAACGCAGCTCTCGACAATGAGGAGGTTATCCAGGGTTACATCAAGTGCCGCACTAAGGGTGGTATGATTGTTGACGTTTTCGGTATCGAAGCTTTCTTGCCAGGAAGCCAGATCGACGTTCACCCTATACGCGACTACGACGTATTCGTAGGCAAGACAATGGAGTTCAAGGTTGTAAAGATCAACCAGGAGTTCCGCAACGTTGTTGTTTCTCACAAGGCTCTTATCGAGCAGGAGTTGGAGGCACAGCGTAAAGAGATCATCAGCAAGCTCGAGAAGGGTCAGATTCTCGAAGGTACCGTTAAGAACATCACTTCTTACGGTGTATTCGTTGACCTCGGTGGCGTAGACGGATTGATCCACATCACAGACCTCTCTTGGGGCCGCGTAAGCGATCCACATGAGGTTGTAGCTCTCGACCAGAAGATCAACGTTGTTATCCTCGACTTCGATGAGGAGAAGAAGCGTATCGCTCTTGGTCTGAAGCAGCTCACTCCACATCCATGGGATGCTCTCGATGCTAACCTGAAGGTGGGCGACCACGTAAAGGGTAAGGTAGTCGTTATGGCTGACTACGGTGCATTCGTAGAGATCGCTCCTGGTGTAGAGGGTCTTATCCACGTATCTGAGATGTCTTGGAGCCAGCACTTGCGCTCAGCTCAGGACTTCATGAAGGTTGGCGACGAGGTAGAGGCAGTTATCTTGACTCTCGACCGCGCTGAGCGTAAGATGAGCTTGGGTATCAAGCAGCTGAAGGAAGACCCATGGGAGACCATCGAGGTGAAGTATCCTGTAGGCAGCAAGCACACAGCTAAGGTACGCAACTTCACTAACTTCGGTATCTTCGTAGAGCTCGAGGAAGGTGTTGATGGTTTGATCCACATCTCTGACCTCTCTTGGACCAAGAAGGTTAAGCACCCATCTGAGTTCACAACAGTAGGTGCTCCTATCGACGTAGTAGTTCTCGAAATCGACAAGGAGAACCGTCGTTTGAGCCTCGGCCACAAGCAGTTGGAGAAGAACCCATGGGATGAGTATGAGGCAATCTACACTCCTGGTTCTGTACACAAGGGTACTATCACAGAGTTGATGGACAAGGGTGCCGTTATCACACTCGCTGAGGGTGGTGAAGGCTTCGCTACTCCAAAGCACCTCGTTAAGGAAGACGGAAGCCAGGCTAAGAAGGGCGAGGAGCTCGACTTCAAGGTAATCGAATTCGTTAAGGAGACTAAGCGTATCATCCTCTCTCACTCTCGTACATTCGAGGAGGGCAAGGACGATGTTAAGACATCAGCTCCACGCAAGCACAACAACGGTGGTGCACGCAAGAACGAGGCAGCAGCTATCAACAACGTTGCAGCTGGTACTTCTCTCGGTGACATCGATGCTCTTGCTAAGCTCAAGGCTCAGATGGAGGGCAAGGCTTAATCATCAGCCTGTCTTCTGCATAAGTTGAATCATAATAGATATCACTTATAAATACCAAGGACCGGTTCTCTTCCGAGAACTGGTCCTTTTTTTATCCCAATCATATATTCATTCCTTTAAGGCTATTGACCATCACTTTCAATGCCGGAGAGAGTGATAAACTTCTCCAACTACTATAATTTCTGAGCTTGCTAAAGTTCAATAGATACTATATAAATGTTTTCGTTAGCCTATATAATCTCCGTTCAAAGGCTTTGGATGTCCGTTCAAAGGCTTTGAATGTCCGTTCAGAGGCTTTGAATGTCCGTTCAAAGGCTTTGAACGGAGATTTCAATGTGGTTTAACGATTTTAGTTGTGTGGTTTAACGATTTTAGTTGAATAGTATTAAAATTACTACTTGATGGCTATAGGGTGTGCTGAGTAGTTACCTTTTTCCTTTAAACATCCTTTTTCCTTTAAACAAGAATCTTGTTATCCTTTTGATTATCAAACATATAATAAACTCCTATTTTATGGACGTTTTTACGCTAAATGCATCTTTTTCTTGAAAAAATATTTGCACAATCTCAGTTTTTGTAGTAACTTTGCAGACGAAATATTTGGAACATAAATTTGAGAGAAATACAATTTTAGAATATGAAAAAGTTATATACAATAGTTTCACTGATGCTTTCATCTCTTAGCATCATGGCCACAGATTTTAAAGATTGTTCTATGGCCATCAAATCCAACATCAGTACTAACATTGAGAAGAGTAATACTACTGTCTTTATTAATAGAAATACATTTTCTATCAATGGTTTGAAATACGACAACACAGACCTCGGCAATGTAGAACTTACCAATCTTCAGGTTATTAATGGCTATAGCGATGGCACCATGGTCTATGCTACCTCAGAGCCACAATATATCACTATTGGAGGAGAAAAGGTTGCTGCCAACTTCCGTGGTGAGGTACGCAAAAGCAAATTCCGCGGCATTCTCAACTTGACAGTTAATGGCAGCAATTATATTGCCATGATTGGTGATAAAGCAGACGAGTTAGGACAGTTACCAAATGCAGGGTTCGAGAACTTTCATGATGCGTCAGAAACATCAGATACAAAAGAACCTAACGGATGGCACTCTTTCAAGACTTGCGCAGGCAGTCTAAGTGGTACTGCTGGCAAAGCTAACAATACCTTTATAGAGTCTAAAGAAAAGCATTCTGGTACTAATTGCGTGAAGGTACAATCAGACATATTAAGTGTTTTAGGTTTTATCAAACAACCAGCCAACGGAACCATGACGACAGGTCGCCTATATGCAGGTAGCACCACAGCCAACAATACTGCCAACAACTCAACGATGGACTTTGCTGCAACAGACAAAGATGGCAATGGAGATCCCTTCTACCCCATTTTCACCACCAAGCCAGATGCCATGACGGTATGGGTGAAGTTCAAAGGCAATGTCAAAGACTACCCTAACGCCACTGTGAACGCTATTCTTGCTAATGACAAAGTACAAGATCCTGAAAAAGATGATTATAAGAAAAATGTCATTGCACGAGCAACAAACGCTACAATAGAGAGTAAGAATTTTGCATGGCAGGAACTCAACATCCCATTTGAATATGCAAACAAAAACACCCCTAAGGGTATGCTCGTAACGATTTCTACCAATGCAAAAGCAGGTAAGGCAAGTTCAGATAAGAAAAATTTGGATGTTATCTATGTAGACGATATCGCAATGATATACAACTCAAGTCTGAAATCAGCACAGTATAAGAATACCAACCTCTCGTTTGCAGACAACAAGGCTGCTATCGAGATTGAGGGTAAGGCAAACGAAGCAGACTTCAGCATCGCCTCAGACGGTGAGGGAGCTTACATCAGCAAGGTTCTGAAAACCAACGAAGGCGAAACAGGAAAGTCAACCCTGTATATAACCATTACCTCTAACGATTTGCAGAAATCCAACTGTTTCGAGGTTGCCATCACAGATAAGACTGCTACAGGTATCTTCAACATCAAAAGCGACAGCAACGCTACATCATCTACCCTGTACAATCTTGCAGGACAGCAAGTTTCCAACAGCTACAAAGGCATTATCATTAAGAATGGTAAGAAATACATCAACAAATAAGACACCATATACGTTTGAGAAGCAAGGGATGCAATTAGCTTTGCATCCCTTGTTCGATATAGGCATAAATTAACTTACTTTCATCTAAAGTCCTCATTTTTGAGAAATTTTTAGAAAACATTTGGTTAGTAGCTTTTTTTATCGTAACTTTGCACGCGATATATTACAAGTTTAATTTATATGAGATTAATCAAATTAGCAGTAGCCTCCATGCTACTCAGCATATCGCTTACTTCTTGTTTCAAAGATGAGCCCGAGAATGCTGAGTGCGATATAGAACAGGCTTACATCACCACAGATGATTATAAAACCATGTTTTTCTATGCCTCTGATGCACAAGTAGATGTACCATCAGATGACAAAGAGATTCACTTTACCGTGCGCTCAAGTGCCGACCTGACAGCTATAGCTCCTCAATTCAAATTGACCGAAGGAGCAACCATCTCTCCAGAGAATGGCAGTGTACACGATTTTTCAGACCCTTCCAATCCTGTAGAGTACACGGTAACTTCTGAAAACGGAAAATGGAGCCGTACTTACAAGGTATTTTTTGACGTGTTGCAAGAAATAGAAGGAGCAAAAGTATGCGATTTCTCCAACTACAAGTTGAGCAACGACAGCAAATACTTCGTTTGGTACGATAAGGTAGACGGAAAGGAACTCCGCAACTGGGCAACAGGAAATCCTGGTTTTAAGATAAGCAACGGCAGCGCTAATTGGGACGAGTACCCCACAGTACCTACCTCAGACGGTGAAGAACATAAGAACTGTGTCAAGTTGACAACTCGTCGCACCAGTTCACTTGCCGACATGGTAAAAATGCCAATAGCAGCAGGCAACCTTTTCATCGGAACATTCGATGCCTCCAATGCACTTAAGGACGCAATGAAGGCCACACGCTTTGGTTTGCCATTCAGTTTCAAGACCAAGCCCATCTATTTTAGCGGTTATTATAAATACCTTCCAGGAGAAAAGTTTACCAACCGCAGCATGAAGGAAATAAAAGACCGTGTCGATGAAGGAACCATCTATGCTGTTTTATACGACAATCACGACAAGAATGGAAAGGCAGTCGTCCTGCATGGTGATGACGTGCAGACGAGTCCACAAATTGTAGCCATTGCCATCTTGCCAAACATCGGAAAGACAGAAGAATGGACATACTTCAATATCCCATTCAACTACAAGAAAAATATAGATGCCGAGAAGCTTACCAATGGCGGTTACAGTCTGGCCGTTGTATGCTCATCAAGTGTGGACGGAGCCATTTTCCAAGGAGCAATAGGCAGTACACTATGGGTAGACAAAATTATTGTAAAATGTGAAGATGCCAACTAATCAAATGAAAAAATATACATTATCATTTCTTTTCCTGCTGGTTGTCATAAACAGCCATGCATGGAATGCTATCAAACTGTTGCACAACTATAACTATTATGCCAGATTTGGTTATAATCTGGGCGGAACAGCACCAGTTGGCATGCCCGCTTCTATCCGTTCACTCGACAGCTACAGCATCCGTCCCAACTTCACGCTTGGTGTAGACGCCCATCATCCCTTTACCGACAAATGGGGAATCATGTTTGGACTTCATTTCGAGAACAAAGGCATGAAAACAGATGCTACCGTCAAGAACTACCACATGAAGATAACACGTGGCAACGAGGAGTTGGAAGGTATGTTTACCGGAAGTGTAGTAACCAAAGTAGACCAAAGTCTTGCTACGATCCCCGTACAAGCCACCTACGATATCAGCAAAAAGGTACGTGTCAAGTTAGGTCCTTACTTCTCGTATGTCACCTCACACAAGTTCAGCGGTTACGCCTACAATGGTTACATCCGTGTAAGAGAGGATGGACATCCTAAAGACGACCCAACAGGACAGAAAGTAGAACTTGGCAATGGCGACGGTTCGCGTGGAGACTATGATTTCTCTACAGACATGCGTAACTGGCAGTTTGGCATCGATGCAGGTGCCGACTGGTATATCACCAAACGATGGGGAGCTTCTGTAGGACTGACATGGGGTCTCTCGGAGATATTCAAAAAAGACTTTGATGTTATCGAACAACCTCTCTACCCCATCTACGGAACTATAGGCATTATTTATCAATTAAAATAATTTTAAACTTAGAAGACAATGAAGAAAAATCTATTCTATTTCTTATTGGCAGCACTCTGCACAATAAGTTTCACAGCGTGTGGCAGTGATGACAATGGTGATGGCGAAAATGGTGGCTTCACCGAGTTGGAACACGTATGGAGCCTTGAGCCTACAGTAATGTATGACGCGTCAGGCAATGTAACCACTAACCCTGACGAACTGGCCACAGCTACAGGTTCTGTAAAGGTAACATGGGACTGCCCAGAGGGTACAAGCCTCAAGCTGGGTGAAGGTGAAGATGCCATGGAAATGCCAGTAGCATCCATCAAGCAGCTGGTAGAGAACCTTGGCAATACCCAACTCCCTAATGTTCTCAAAAGCGTAGAGTTCAAATCTAATGGTCAGATTGTAGCAGTGTACAAGGATGCAGCAACCACTTCTATTGCTAACGATGGTTGGAAGACTGCTTCAGACTATGCTACCTACAAAAAGGTAAACAACAACCAAATTCTTGTTTTTCTCAATACAACCAAGGTAACAGAAGGTATGGAAGCTGACGAGAAAGCAGCCCTCACCGAAGTACTCAAAATATTCAAGGATGGTATTCCTGTCAACATTCGTTGGAGTGCCAACAACACCAAGGCATACTTCTTCGTTGATAAGACATTCGCCACTTCTTTGTTAGACAACCAGACACTCAAGGCTATGTTGGATCGCCTCGGCAACACTGATGCTGAAACAAATAGTACTGTTATAATGATCAAGGCTATTGTAAATTCAGCAAAGGACGTTATGAACAAGACTACAAAATTTGAGGCAGGCTTGGAACTGATGCAGTAATCACATCCCCTACTCTCAAATCAATATAGCGGGAGACAAACGAACAGGTTTCGTTTGTCTCCCGTTTGTTGTATATCTCAAACTGATTTGATCTTTTGCAAGTTTAGAACTTGCGAAAATTCAGTTACAGAACTATTGTCAGAAACACTTTTTCAAGTAAAAACTTTGTTAAGTCTGAATTTTAAGCTAACTTTGCAAAAGATATGTAGAACTAAACTTTATCAGCGAATGAAACATTACGAGATAAACAAAGATATGCGTTACTTGCAATTGTTGGCACAGTCGTTCCCGACAATAGCAGAAGCCAGTACCGAGATTATCAACCTGCAAGCCATTCTCAACCTTCCTAAAGGTACAGAACACTTCCTGGCTGATATCCACGGCGAATACGAGGCTTTCCTACATGTACTGAAAAACGCATCGGGAAACATCAAGCGAAAGGTGAACGAACTCTTCGGAAACACCTTGCGCGAAGCTGAAAAACGCGAACTCTGCACACTCATCTACTACCCAGAGCAGAAACTGGAACTGGTAAAGCAAAACGAACCCGACATCAACGACTGGTACCACATCACACTGCACCAGTTGGTGGCAGTATGCCGTGATGTATCGAGCAAATACACCCGCTCGAAGGTGAGAAAGTCACTGCCCTGCGACTTCTCTTACATCATACAGGAACTCCTGCACGAACATACCGAAGACCATGACAAGACAGCTTATGTCAACGTCATCGTCGACACCATCATATCGACAGGCCGTGCCGACGACTTCATCATCGCCATAGCCAATGTGATACAGCGGCTTGCCATAGACCAGCTGCACATCCTCGGCGACATCTACGACCGTGGACCAGGTGCACACATCATCCTCGACAAGATGCGCCATTACCACAGTTGGGATATACAATGGGGCAACCACGATGTACTCTGGATGGGAGCTGCCGCTGGTAATGATGCCTGCATCTGCAACGTGATCCGTCTGAGCCTGCGCTATGCCAACCTCTCCACCTTGGAAGAAGGCTACGGCATCAACCTTATCCCCTTGGCCACTTTTGCCATGGAAGCCTACAAGGATGATGAATGTGCAGAATTTATGCCCAAGATGAGTGGTGGCGCAGCTGCCATAGACGAGAAGACCAAGCGCCTGACATCCCAGATGCACAAAGCCATTGCCATCATCCAGTTTAAGATAGAGGGACAACTCATCGCCAAGCATCCCGAATGGAAGATGGACAAGCGCCGACTTTTCGAACACATCAACTATGAGAAAAAGGAGATTGAGATAGACGGTAAGATCTACCCCATGACATCGTGCCACTTCCCTACCATCAATCCCGCCTCACCCTACGAGTTGTCGCCAGAGGAAATGGTGCTGATGGCAAAGTTGCACCATTCGTTCATGGTATGCGAAAAACTGCACAAGCACATCAAGGTAATGCTGCAGCACGGCTGCATGTACAGCATCATCAACGACAACCTGTTCTTCCACGCATCGTGCCCACTCAATGAGGACGGTTCGCTGAAAGAGGTAGAGATATTCCCTGGCAAGAAGTTCGCAGGCCGCGACCTCATGCACCAGACTGGCATGCAGATACGCACAGCCTTCCAGTCTGACTCCGACCCTAAAGAGCGCGAATACGCCATCGACTACTTCATCTACCTATGGTGCGGTCCTGACAGCCCTCTATTCGACAAGAGCAAGATGGCTACCTTTGAGCGATACTTCATCACCGACAAAGAAACCCACAAGGAAGAAAAAGGCTATTACTTCCTCTTGCGTGACGACGAGCAAGTCATCGACCATATCATGGATGCCTTTGGAGTGACTGGACCTAACCGCCATATCATCAACGGACACGTGCCCGTACGCACCACCAAGGGCGAGAATCCCATCAAAGCCAATGGCAAGCTGATGGTGATAGACGGAGGTTTCTCGAAAGCATACCATAACGAGACGGGTATTGCCGGCTACACCTTGGTTTATCACTCACGCGGATTCCAGTTGGTACAGCACGAACCCTTCACCAGTACAGAGGATGCCATCCTGCGAGGCACCGACATCAAGAGCACCACACAGATTGTGGAAATGTCGAACCGACGTATGCTCGTGGCAGATACCGACATAGGCAGGGAGTTGCGCAAGCAAATTGCCGATCTGGAAGAACTGCTGTATGCCTATAGACATGGCTTCGTGAAAGAATCGGAAAGAAAGAAATAAAAAAGAAATCCGCTGCAAATCGATGATTTGCAGCGGACTTTCTTTTTTGTAGTCGATAGGGGAATCGAACCCCTATGCCAAGATTGAGAATCTTGTATCCTAACCATTAGATGAATCGACCATTCAAAAAAATCTCTATTGGTCTCCCGACTTATAGAGACTTATTAATCTAATACCATGAAAAACACATGTAGTCGATAGGGGAATCGAACCCCTATGCCAAGATTGAGAATCTTGTATCCTAACCATTAGATGAATCGACCAAAATTGCACTCACGAAAATCAGCTTGCGGAAGGTGGGGGATTCGAACCCCCGGTACGGTAAACCCGCACGTCAGTTTAGCAAACTGGTGGTTTCAGCCACTCACCCAACCTTCCTTGTCGGACTCGTTAACCGAACTCAAGCATCATTTCTCAAATGCGAGTGCAAAGGTAACGCTTTTATTTCATTCCACCAAATTTTTCGGCAATTATTTTTCAAATATTCTAATTTTCGCCTGTAAACTGGCCTATGAAGTAGATAGAGCCGCTGCGAACATCGGTTATCATATAGACGAAAGGATGGTCAGCATGGAACACTACCCTACGTGGTTCGGGCTGCAAGGAAGTCATCATGACGGTGGCAGCAGTTACGGCTGCAGCCTTGGTTCCCTCTTCGCTAACCTCAATCTTTGCCTTCTGGAGCATCTTGGATACAAAGACATTGCCCTCTGCAAGCTTACTGAAGTTGGCCTTACCAGAATCAAACATACTTGGAGCACCCAACTTGCTGACGATCTCATTGAGCGGGAGTTCCAGTTCGGTGGTGAAACGTGGCAACTTAAGGTCTACCACACACTCTTCCATCTGTCCGCTGACTGCAGCCAGTTTCTCTGCATCAAGCGATTTCATCATCTCGTCGATAGACTTGCCCTCATGTGGCAACAAGACGGTCATCGCATAGGCACCATTGCCATAAGGAAGGTTGATAGCCGAGAACAGTTGATTGTCGGCAAAGAAATACTTGCCCGCACGGTGCATCATGTTCACGCGCTTGATGTCGCGAGTATAGCCCCTGAAATTCTCCAGCTTGGTTTCGCTCTTCTTGAACTTCTTCTCCCAGCTGCCATTAAAGTAGATGGCGTTCATGATGTACGAGATGGCATTGGCGTCCACCTGATCGATAATAGTAGGAATCATGCCGTCGGTATGCTTCTTACACCAGTCGTTGATATGGGCTGTAGTCTTGCTACTACTGAAGTCAAGCGACTCTATGCCAGCCTGATAGTTGGCAGACACCGCCTTGGCGAACTCATTCTTCAAAGCATAATGCTTGTTGAGCGCGATATAGTTGGCAATATTGACTGTGGTAGAAGGGTCAGCCTTAGCAGCATACTGCATCATGCTGCGACTGAAAGCGTTCAACTCGTCGAGAGTCATATCACCCTCACATCCCAAAGCCTTCAGTATCTCCTGCTGTGTCTGTCCGTCGGCACCATTGGCAAGCATGCCCATGAGGTAGGTGAGACTCAGCGGCGAGATGACCTTGGAGTCGAAACCAGCCACCTGCGAGAAGAAATTGAGTGCAAACTGATTGTTCTTCTTGACGAATGCCTCCTGAGCATCAGAAAGAACGAGATATTCAGGATCCATATTCTCCGCGTTACCTTTAGAAACTTCCAAACTGGTGGTGCCTTCATGCACCTGGTTTTGTGCTTTCTTGCTTGTACTGCAAGATGTGGTCAGCGCCATTGCCATAGCTGCGAGAGCCACTGTTGTCATTTTCTTGTTCATCATTATAATCTCTTATTTGTTGTTTTTACCTGATTAAACACCACTATGACACAATCATTGCACGCCACCTGTGGCTTTTAACCGACATTAACAAAAAAGAGTAGAAGAATGAGCACCACCCTCCTACTCTTTTTTACTTTTTTATCTTTTTACTTTTTTACTTTTCAACAAACTTATCTCCAGTCTGCTTGATGAGCTCCTTGGCATATTTCTCAGGATAGCCAGGGCGTACAGGACGAGCACCCAGTCCCTCCTTGGTACGTACGAAGTTACCATCCTTGTCGGTAGGCTTGATGATCATGTCGTTGTATTTCACCACCATGAATTGGAAGAGCTGCTTCCAACGTGTCAGCATCTGCTGAGCCTTCTCGATGCCATAATCGTTGAGATACTTGACTGCCTGCTGAGGATTCTGCGCATAGAGTTCCTGTGCCTTTGCCTCCACCTCTTTCTGGGCGGCAAAATAACTATTGTCGAGACTGTCGCGCACCTCCTTCAATGAAGGGAACAGCTGGCTGTAACGAGGATAAACCATATTGCTTGTCATATTGCATACCCAATAGGCGTTCTTGTCACTGAAGGTAACAGCGTCGGCACCAGGTGTGTTGTAGCACTCTGGCTGAATGGTAGAGCTGCAGTAAACAGGTGTGAAAGCCACCATGTTGGCATCATCGTTGCCAAACCAGAGCACGCCGCCAATCTCGCGAGGCAACCAAGAGCGCATCTGACTTACATAGACGAAGCCACTCTGCTGTGTGCTTGTAGGACGCTCGTTGAAGCACTGCTTGCCATCCACCTTGAATGAAAGTGGTGTAGGACGATAAGGCATCTGCCAGATACCGCCACCCAAGTCGTCACCATCGGCTACCGAAAGCGGAGTGCCCTCATAATGATCGCGCATGCAAGCCTCCATATCCTGTACACTCACCTTGCGGTCGGGTACTATCCAGAGAGGCATGTCCTCTGCCTGAGGATCCTTGCCAAGCGCCCAAGGCAGGTAACGGCTCATGTCCTTGAAATGATTGAAGAAAGCCCAGGCACGCGCATCACAGAAGCGACGACCCGAGAAATCGGGCTTGGCATAAGCCATCTTCCAAGAGAAGTCGGCATCCTTGCCTTTATACCAGCCCTTGCTGCGTGCAAAAGCCACCACATCCTTGGCATACATCACATTGTGCTTATCCTTCATGTTGAACTTACCGATACGACTCTGGTTGGCATGAGCACAGATGGCATCATCAGGAATACGCTGAGCCACCCATACTACTCCCTTACTGCCGGCTCCCTTGCCCATCATCTCCATGATCCAAGCTTCGTTGGGATCGCAGATAGTGAAGGTCTCACCCTCTGAGTTGTAACCATAGGTATTGGCCAATGTAGTCATCACCTTGATAGCCTCGCGGGCTGTCTTGGAACGCTGCAAGGCAATATAGATAAGCGATCCATAATCGAGAACACCTGTAGAGTCGACCATCTCCTCGCGACCGCCATAGGTAGTCTCGCCAATGGTAACCTGCCACTCATTGATATTACCTATTACATTATAGGTCTCTGGCGCCTCTGGTATTTCGCCATGATACTTGTTGGTATCCCAGTCGAAAACCTTGCGCATGGTTCCCTTAGCATGCTTGGCAGCTGGATAATGACAAAGGTTCTGGAACATACCATAATCGTCAGCACTGTAAGAACAGAGCACAGAACCATCTGCAGATGCCTTCTTGCCCACAATGAAATTGGTGCAGGCAACTGCCTCTGAGACACCGCCCACCAAAGCTGCAGCCATCAAGGCCGAAGCAAAAATTTTATTCATAAAATTACACCTTATTATATATATAAGGAGTTAGGAAAAACTCCCAACTCCTCAAGAATATTGTACTGTAGAACAAAAAGAAAAGCATAAAGAGTCCTCCCTTTTCGTTCTTCTTCACTCTAAATCTTCAATTACTTACTCGCAGGCCTTGAAACTCATGTCCAATCCCTTCACGCTATGGGTAAGCGCACCCACAGAGATAAAGTCAACTCCCTGCTCGGCATAGTCACGGATGGTGTCGTAAGTAATGCCGCCTGATGACTCCGTCTCGTACTTGCCGGCGATGATGTCCACTGCCTTCTTGGTATCAGGCACAGAGAAGTTGTCGAGCATGATACGGTTGACGCCACCATGCTTCAACACCTGGTCGAGTTCGTCGAAACTGCGAACCTCAATCTCTATCTTCAGGTTGAGTCCCTTCTCCTTCAGGTAAGCATGACAACGGTCGATGGCGTTGTCGATACCACCAGCGAAGTCGATATGATTATCCTTGAGAAGTATCATATCGAAGAGACCAATACGATGATTCATTCCTCCACCTATCTTCACAGCCTGCTTCTCAAGCATACGCAAACCTGGTGTGGTCTTACGGGTATCGAGAACATGTGTCTTTGTTCCCTCCAGACGCTTCACATACTTGGCTGTCATAGTAGCAATACCACTCATGCGCTGCATGATGTTGAGCATCAGTCGCTCTGTCTGAAGCAAAGAACGGATCTTTCCCTCTACCACCATGGCGATATCACCCTTCTTGACAGGAGTACCGTCCTGCATGAGCACCTCCACCTTCATGGTTGGATCGAAACGTACAAACACTTTCTTGGCTACTTCCACACCTGCCAAGATGCCATCTTCCTTGATGAGCAGATGGCTCTTACCCATAGCATCCTCTGGAATACAGCAGAGAGTGGTATGGTCACCGTCACCAATATCCTCAGCGAAAGCCAAGTCTATCAATTTGTCTTCTAACTGATCTACGCTTAACATAATCTATCGTTTTAGTTTTATTGATTACTCTTTGTTTATAATTAAACTACCGGATAAGAGGAGTGAAGGAGTGAAATCTCTATACTCCCAACAGATGTCCATGGTGATAAGCTCTGAGGCGTCCGGCTTCGTCAGCCTTGACTTCTATCACGCCTCCAAGCCATTCTGTCATGGGCTGTTCGTGCCAAAAGGGAAAAGTCCTTGCCACAACACCCCCGTCGGACAACTCAACGATTCCTTGTTCTATAGCCGTTCCATCTTCCAGGACGATCTGATGAGCTGCATATCTCTTCATTCTCTCACTTCCGTTTGATTGGCTGACATTTGAACGGCTACCTATTTGATAGCCTTGACATCCACCTTCTCTATTTTCTTTAGTTCTCGAGGAGCGATAAGCTTTCTGTTGACAGCAGGAGTTGGCTTCAGAGGCATGTCGGCCTTGCGGGAAACTGTCTTTGGAGAAACCGACTCATCAGCCGGTTTCACTGCTTCTGCCGGTGTATTGACGCCGGGCTTACCCATACTGTCCTTGTCAAACCTGTCGGCATCACCCGATGATACATTAACGGGCTGTACTGGCTTCTTGTGCATCTTGATCATGCGGATATGATCCAGAAACATCAGTTTGAGCGTTGTTGCCGAACTGAAGTCGTTGGAGAAGTCACCACTGTTGAGCAAGAAGAATCCCTTGACACTCTTGATACCAAGCGTATCACGGTCCTCCACCTGCATGGAGTAATGCTGAGAACTCTGTACATGAACTACCTGCGAGGCGATACTGTCGTTACTGAACTGAACCGCCAAAACAGCCAGTCCGTCACGTATTCCATCCTGATAAATGAAATGCGACTCAAAATCGAGCATGATACAGTCACCCTTATGGAAAGACGTGTCTGCCTTCACCTCGAAATTATAATAGTTGAGTGGCTTGGCTGTCATGAACACCAATGATCGCGCACCACGCCAGATGTTGGTAGTGTCGCCCGAAGAAGCCAAATCGCCAAAGCGGCTCTGGTCGCTGGCATCTGCACCCAACGACACAGCCTCATCGTTGAGCCGGTCGCTAAGGTTCTTGTAGATGGTGTACATCTTGTCGGTATGGCGCATGTAGTAAACCATAGAAGAGTCGAACTCTGCTGATGTCACATCATGCTTTCGCAGCACGGCATCCTTGTAGATAAAGCGCTGCGTCTCATCGCCACCCTCATTCTGAACCATGGCCAAGGCGAGATGATAGTCATAAAGAATATCCTCCATCTTGCCCTGCGACAATACGTCATCGGGCAGGCTGGGCTTACACCCCGTCAGCGACATACAGCATGCCGAGATCAAGAGAGCCAATACCCACAGAGTCTGCTTCATTTTCATCATGCCTTTTCCTCCCCATTCTTCATGTCTAAATTCTCCTTATTCTTATCCGAAGTTTCTTCTTTCTTGTCCGTAACCTCCTTCTTCTTACCTAAAGCCTCCAACTCCTTACGACAGAAGAGCAAGAGAGAGACGATACCTACCGTGACACAAGAGTCGGCAAAGTTGAATACCGGATCGAAGAACGTAAACTCGCTTCCTCCCCAAAACGGGAACCACGAAGGCCATGTAAAGGTGAAGAAAGGAAAACGGAACATATCGACCACCTTACCCATCATAAATGCTGAGTAACCTTGACCAAAAGGTACAAATTTGGCTACATAGAAAGGTTCGGAAGGAGTGAATATGAGACCATAGAACATAGAGTCTATCATATTGCCAATGGCACCCGTGGTAACCAGCGCCACCATATAGATATACAGCAGGCGATGGGTTCCGGCCTTGATGATGTTGCGCAGATAGCACAGCAGGACAATGATGGCAACAGTACGAACCAAACTCAGCGTGAGCTTGTTGATAAACGACATGCCCCATGCCATACCATTGTTCTCCACGAAATCTATAAAGAACCAGTCAGTAACACGAACAGACTCACCAAGGTAAAAGTGGGTTTTGATATATAACTTGATTATCTGGTCAATAACCAGCAATATCACCACCATTGCCGTGACGAGCCATCCTGTATGAATTTTACATTGCTTCATTTATTAATAATTGAACTTTGGCAAGTTCAGAAGTTATAAAAGTTAAAGAAGTTATCACTCCCTTCAATCGTTAGAAGTTATAGCCAATAGCCTTGATGTTTTATTTCAAGTGCTCTAAAGCATTTGTCTAACTCCTTTAACTTTTTTTACTTCCCTGTTTGCGAAAGTTGAGTTAATGCTTTCTGGCTTGCTTAGAAGCGACACTCAACGTAGCATGCGGAACAGCCCGGAGACGCTCTTTAGGAATCAACTCTCCTGTCTCACGGTCGATGCCGTAAGTTTTGTTCTTGATGCGAATGAGAGCGGCCTCCAACCCCAAGATGAATTTCTGCTGGCGCTGTGCCATCTGGATAATCTCCTCTTTGCTCTGAGCCTCACTACCCTCCTCCAAAGCCTTGTAGGTGGGTGATGTATCAATGATGTCATTACTGTTTGAATGATTAAGCTGTGCCATCATTTCCTCATAATTGGCTCGTGCCACTTTCAGTTTCTCGTTTATGATGTCGCGGAACTCCTCGAGCTCCTCATCACTGTATCTTTTCTTTTCGCTTGCCATAGATATTAAGTATTAAGTTAATAAAAATGTATGATTAATTTTTCTCTACCAGAATATTGAGCTTGAACTCGTCGAACTCTGTTTCTGATCCATTGTTTTCTGCTATCAGGATAGAGTCAGCCAACACCTGTGTCTTGATGTAGTCGCCGAAAGCCTCTATGGCAGCATTGGTCTCCTCGTTAGGAGCCACAGTCACCTTGATACGGTCGGTAATCTCAAGACCTGTCTCCTTGCGGAGGTTCTGGATACGGTTGATCAGCTCACGGGCCATACCCTCCTTCTTCAATTCAGGGGTCAACTCTACCTCAAGCGCTACGGTCAGATTGCCCTCGTTAGATACGAGCCATCCTGGGATATCCTCTGAGATAATCTCCACGTCGGCTACCTCTACCACGGCTTCCTGTCCGTCAACGTTCAGTGTGATGTTGCCTGTCTTCTCGAAGGCTGCAATCTGGTCCTGGTCGAGCGCTGACATCTGGGCAGCAACACCCTTCATCAGCTTGCCGAACTTCTTACCCATCACTCTGAAGTTACACTTCACCTTCTTCACGAGAATACCCTGACCCTCTATGAAGTTAACCTCCTTCACGTTCACCTCGTTCTTCAACAGACCAGCTACTGCCTCGATGTGTGCCTTCTGTACATCATCTACGGCAGGAATCATGATCTGCTGGAGTGGCTGACGAACCTTGATGTTCACCTTGCGGCGCAATGCCAATACCATAGAAGTAATCTTCTGGGCGATGGCCATACGCTCCTCCAGGTCGGCATCGATAGCAGCCTCATCGGCTACAGGGTACTTGTCGAGATGTACACTCTCCAACTCGCCGCCCAAGTCGTGATACAACTCGTCAGCATAGAATGGAGCGAATGGTGCCAAGAGCTTAGCCACTGTCATCAGACAGGTATAGAGAGTCTGGTAAGCGCTGAGCTTATCCTCGCTCATCTCCTTACCCCAGAAACGTTTACGGTTCAGACGAACATACCAGTTGGAGAGGTCATCGTTGACGAAAGCATCGATGAGACGTCCAGCGCGGGTTGGATCGTAACCAGCCAACTCTCTGTCAACGCCCTTGATGAGGGTATTGAGTGAAGAGAGAATCCAGCGGTCAATCTCTGGGCGCTTCTCGAATGGCACCTGAGCAGCCTCAGCATCGAAACCATCAACATTAGCATAGAGGGCGAAGAAGCTGTAGGTATTATATAAGGTACCGAAGAACTTGCGACGGGTCTCATCCACACCGTTAGGGTCGAACTTGAGGTTGTCCCAAGGCTCGCTGTTGGTCATCATATAGAAACGAACAGGGTCGGCACCATACTTATCGATCATCTCGAATGGGTTGGTCACGTTGCCCACGTGCTTACTCATCTTGTTGCCCTTGGCATCGAGAACGAGACCAGAAGAGATGACGTTCTTGAAGGCTACGCTGTCGAATACCATGGTAGCGATGGCATGCAGGGTGAAGAACCATCCACGGGTCTGATCCACGCCCTCGTTGATGAAGTCGGCAGGATAGAACTTAGGAGGAATAGCATATCCCTCGTAGGTGCTGTGGATGAGTGCATCGCGGTCAGCCTCTGTGCCACGGGCCATTTCTCCCTCGAATGGGTAATGTAGCTGGGCATAAGGCATTGAACCAGAATCGAACCAAACATCGATCAGGTCGCTCTCACGATACATTGGCTTGCCCTCCTCGTTAACCAATACAATCTTGTCAACGTATGGACGGTGGAGGTCAATCTTATCATAGTTCTCCTGGCTGTAGTCGCCAGGAACGAAACCGTTCTCCTTCAGTGGATTGCTCTGCATGATGCCGGCAGCCACTGACTTCTCGATTTCAGCATAGAGCTCCTCAAGACTGCCAATGCACTTCTCGCCACGGTTCTCGTCACGCCAGATAGGCAATGGAGTACCCCAGAAGCGGGAGCGTGAAAGGTTCCAGTCGTTCAGATTCTCGAGCCAGTTTCCGAAACGACCTGTACCGGTGCTCTCTGGCTGCCAGTTGATGGTCTTGTTGAGTTCCACCATGCGCTCCTTGCGAGCTGTATCCTTGATAAACCAGCTATCCAATGGGTAGTAGAGGATAGGCTTGTCGGTACGCCAGCAGTGAGGATAGTTGTGCACGTGCTTCT
>ERZ780033.143-NODE-143-length-26955-cov-7.10342_pt1 | contig 26955 bp, 26 predicted proteins | sample MGYA00511024_ERZ780033 | MGnify/ENA primary metagenome ERZ780033 (study PRJEB29588, sample SAMEA2157043) | human gut metagenome | biome: human gut; feature: human-associated habitat; material: faeces | place: Denmark | collected 2008/2010 ... | reverse complement strand
AACAATTTTTCAAATATCGCCGCTAAGGCTCTCCACATCGGAGAGCCTTACGTGCTTAATACCCTCGCGCTCATTGACGAGGGCGCCACAATTCCATTCATAAGCCGCTATCGCAAGGAGAAGACGGGCGGAATGGACGAGGTGCAGATTGGACAAATCGACGAACTGTATAGCCGACTGAAGGAACTCGCCAAGCGCAAGGAGACCATCGTGCGCACCATCACCGAGGCTGGCGCAATGACGCCTGAACTGCAGCGGCGCATAGACGACTGCTGGGACGCCACCCTGCTGGAAGACATATATCTGCCCTATCGACCCAAGCGGCGCACAAGGGCACAGATAGCCCGCGAGAAGGGACTGGAGCCGCTGGCCAACATCATCATGCTGCAGCGCGAGCGCAACATAGAGGGCATCGCCGCCCGCTGGAAGTCCAAGGGCATCAGCGTAGAGGAAGCATTGGCTGGAGCCAAGGACATCATAGCCGAAATCATAAGCGAGGACGAGGGCACACGCAATGCGGTGCGTGGAGAGTTCAGACGCTTTGCCACCATTACATCCAAAGTCAACAAGGCGCAGAAAGACCAAGACGAGGCTGCCAAGTTCAGTGACTACTTCGACTTCAGCGAGCCGCTCAGTCGGTGTTCGTCCCACAGGCTTCTCGCCATGCGAAGGGGCGAAGACAAGGGCGTGCTGCGTGTGAGCATCGACATAGACCGCGCCCAGTGTGCCGACAGACTCAAGCGTCACTACGTCAGAGGCCAAGGAGAATGTCAGCGACTGATGGGTGAGGCTGTGGACGACGCCCTCAAGCGACTTCTGGCGCCGTCGATAGAGACCGAATATGCCCACAGCAGCAAGGACAAGGCCGACGAAGAGGCCATAGCCGTGTTTGCTGAAGGGCTGCGCCAGCTGTTGCTCGCTGCGCCATTGGGCCAGAAGCGCGTGCTGGCCATAGACCCGGGGTTTGCCAATGGATGCAAGACCGTATGTCTCGACGAGCTGGGCACGCTGTTGCACCATGAGATTATTTATCCGCACCCGCCACAGCGTAAGAGTGCGCTGGCTGCAGCGGCATTGCTGCACATGGCAGACAAATACAAGATTGAAGCCATCGCCATTGGCAACGGCACGGCAAGCAGGGAGACTACCGAATGGCTGCGTTCAATCGGCAGTCTCAGCGACATCCCCTACTACGTGGTGAGCGAAGATGGGGCGTCAATATATTCAGCTTCAAAGATAGCGCGAGAGGAGTTCCCCGACGAGGATGTCACAGTGCGAGGCGCCGTGTCGATAGGCAGAAGGCTCATGGACCCGTTGTCCGAGCTGGTCAAGATAGACCCGAAGAGTATCGGCGTGGGTCAGTACCAGCACGATGTAGACCAGACCAAACTCAAGCATGCTCTCGACAACACAGTGATGAGTTGCGTCAACCACGTTGGCGTCAATGTCAATACAGCAAGTGCCTATCTGCTCAGCTATGTGAGTGGCTTGGGCATGTCGCTCGCTCAGAATATCGTAGCATATCGCAGCGAGCATGGAGCATTCACAAGCCGCAGCCAATTGAAGAAGGTACCGCGCCTGGGACCGGTTGCCTATCAGCAATGTGCCGGTTTTCTACGCATCAACGGCGCCAAGAATCCGCTCGACAACAGCGCTGTGCATCCCGAGAGCTATCACATCGTGGAGCAGATGGCGAAAGACCTCAAATGCAGCATTGCCGAACTGATTAAGAACAAGGAGATACAGAAGCAGATAAAGCCTGAGCGCTATGTGAGCGACTGGGTGGGGCTGCCCACGCTGAACGACATTCTGGCAGAGCTCGAGAAGCCCGGAAGAGACCCACGTATGGCATTGGAGACCTTTGAGTTTGATTCTTCGATTAAGTCGATAGACGACTTGCAGGAAGGGATGATACTTCCGGGAATAGTGACCAACGTCACCCAGTTTGGCGCCTTCGTCGACATTGGCATCCATCAGGATGGGCTCGTCCACATCTCCCAACTGGCCAACAAGTTTGTCTCCGACCCGAGCACGGTGGTAAAGTTGCAGCAGCACGTCACGGTCAAGGTGATAGGCATAGACCACCAGCGCCACCGCATCTCGCTGTCTATGCACGATGTCTAAGTGTCCGCAAGTCCGTTCAGCCTCACGGCCCAGCACGCCTGTCACTCCCCATCAGCCCGCCGACATTGCCATCAGCGACCACAGCGCACCCATCCATACAGACACGCAAACAGAGGAACAAGGCACCGAACCTGAAGGTAAAATCAACAATACGGGGCAATTGCCATAACACAATCAAGGGCTGGATTCGTCACAAACGGATCCAGCCCTTAACGCATCTCCATCCCGTCCCCCCCCTCACATTGCCCCAACGCACCACCCCACTACCGCCCCAGCAAAACCTAATGGCCGACCGAAGCAAGCAAGAGGCTTAATCGGGAAAAGGGAAAAGGCCAAAACCTCCCGAGACCAACCTAAAAATAAAACCAAACCACGAAATAATAAAACCAAATTATGAAATAACAAAATCAAACCATGAAACCGAGAATTCACACCTTGATTTCACAAATTCAAACCATGAAACCAACATTTTCACAATGGCCAAACTCTTTGACAAGCCAAACTGCATTGCGTCTTTCTATCGCATCAAGATGGCATTGGTCACGCCAGTTATGGGGATAAAGAAAAAGCGCAAGACCATTACTGTCTTGCGCTTTAAGGCTTATGAGTAGAAGAGCGAGGCTCTTTTACCTATTCTCAATTTACTTTACCTTGTCAACGATAGCCTTGAAAGCCTCAGGGTTGTTGACTGCGAGGTCAGCGAGGACCTTGCGGTTAATCTCGATACCTGCCTTGTGGAGAGCTCCCATCAACTGGCTGTAGCTCATATCCTGCAAGCGTGCTGCTGCATTGATACGCTGAATCCAGAGAGCACGGAAAGTGCGCTTCTTGTTACGGCGATCGCGGTATGCGTAGGTAAGTCCCTTCTCCCAAGTGTTCTTAGCAACGGTCCATACGTTCTTTCTGGCGCCGAAATAACCCTTGGTGAGCTTCAGAATTCTTGTTCTCTTTGCTTTAGATGCAACGTGATTTACTGATCTTGGCATAATTTCTTTCTTTTAAAGTTCGACTAAAAAGTTAACGGTTAACGGAGACAGAGCAGATCGCGTACCTGCTTCAGGTTGGAGTTGTCAACCAGAGTCTGGTGAACAAGATTTCTCTTCTGTTTCTTTGTCTTCTTAGTCAGAATGTGACTGTGGTAAGCGTGATGTCTCTTAATCTTACCAGTACCGGTGAATGTGAATCTCTTCTTTGCGCCGGAATTTGTCTTAACTTTTGGCATTTTTGTTAATTGTTTAATTGTTATTATTTATAATATAGGTGGTAACGTATATACCAAGACGTTACGCACACTATGTTCTTGTCTTAATCGCGCTGTAGCTTCTGCAGAGCCTCGGCACCATTCTTGGCGTTGCCGAAAAGGCCTCCGTCCTTGGGTGCTTCCTCTACTTCTGCCACTCCACTGGCACTGCCCTTGGCTTCCTCTGCCTCACGGTCGCGCTTCTGCTGGCTCTTCTTTGCCACGCCGGCCTTCTTGGGTGCCAGATAGAGAAACATCTTCTTTCCCTCAAGAGCAGGCATCGACTCCACCTTGCCATACTCTTCCAGGTCGTTGGCAAAACGGAGGAGAAGAACTTCTCCCTGCTCCTTGAAGAGGATTGAGCGTCCACGGAAGAATACATAAGCGCGCACCTTGTTGCCTTCGAGCAGGAACTCCTGGGCATGCTTGAGCTTGAACTGATAGTCGTGCTCATCGGTCTGGGGTCCGAAACGTATTTCCTTAACCTCGACCTTCACCTGCTTCTGCTTCATTTCCTTCTGACGCTTCTTCTGCTGATAGAGGAACTTAGAGTAGTCGATGAGACGACAAACAGGAGGCTGGGCATTGGGTGAAATTTCGACGAGATCGACGCCTTGCTGACGAGCCAAATCCATCGCTTTACGAGTAGGCATCACCTCGGAACCATCCTCACTTACCACACGAACTTCCCGGACATGAATCTGTTCGTTCACGCGGTACTGATTCTTCATTTTGTCATTTTTCATTCAACTATCTTATAATTAGCGGCTGCAAAGGTACAAAATAATCGTTAAATATCAAATTAAATTTTCATCTTTTTTATCCAAAGATGCTATAATTGACCCCAAAAGGCGCACGGAGGTAATGCCTTTTCGTCCCAGATGCATCAATTCTTCAAAAAAAGCAGCACCGCGGATAGACACCGCGATGCTGCTCTATGCTAAAATTGACTTCTAAGTCTTAGTCTTGAGGCTCGATTTCGGTAGCCTTCAACTGGACTGCCACCTCGTCATTGATGCGCTTGGCAAAGTCTTCCATAGACATGGTAGCCTGCTCGCCACCACCCTGCTTACGCATACTTACAAGACCTTCCTCCATCTCTTTCTCGCCAACGATGACCATATAAGGAGTACGCTTCAACTCGGTGTCGCGAATCTTACGGCCAATCTTCTCGTTGCGGTCGTCGATGACGGCGCGCACACCCTGGCTGGCGAAATACTTGCTCACCTTGCGTGCATAGTCATTGTATTTCTCTGAGATGGGCAGTATAGCCACCTGGTCAGGAGTGAGCCAGAGTGGGAAGTGACCTGCTGTATGCTCAATGAGCACAGCGGTAAAGCGCTCGAGCGAACCGAAAGGAGCGCGGTGAACCATCACGGGCACCTTCTTGGTGTTGTCCTCGGCAGTGTATTCGAGCTTGAAGCGGGCGGGCAGGTTATAGTCGACCTGGATAGTGCCCAGCTGCCAACGGCGGCCGATGGCATCCTTGACCATGAAGTCGAGCTTAGGACCATAGAACGCAGCCTCGCCATACTCAATCTTGGCATCGAGGCCCTTCTCGGCGCAAGCCTCCTTGATAGCGGTCTCACTCTCTTCCCAAACTTCGTCAGAGCCAATGTACTTCTCCTTGTCGTTAGGGTCACGGAGACTAATCTGGGCCTCGAAGTTATCAAACTGGAAGATTTCGAACACGGCCTGGATGATATCCATCACGCGCAGGAATTCGCCTTTGACCTGGTCGGGACGGCAGAAGATATGGGCATCGTCCTGAGTAAACGAGCGTACACGGGTAAGTCCGTGCAACTCACCGCTCTTCTCATAACGATAAACGGTACCGAACTCAGCTATACGCAGTGGCAAGTCCTTGTAAGAGCGTGGTTTGCTGGCAAAAACCTCACAGTGATGAGGACAGTTCATAGGCTTGAGCATGTACTCTTCATCCTCCTCGGGAGTGTGTATAGGCTGGAAGCTGTCCTTACCATAATGGGCGTAGTGTCCAGAGGTCACATAAAGATTCTTGGAGCCAATGTGGGGAGTGATAACCTCCTGATAACCGAAGCGCTTCTGTATCTTGCGGAGCATATCCTGCAAGCGCAGACGCAGGTCGGTACCCTTGGGGAGCCACATGGGAAGTCCCTTGCCCACACGGTCGGAGAAGAAGAAGAGCTCCATCTCCTTACCAATCTTGCGGTGGTCGCGCTTCTTGGCCTCTTCAAGCATAACGAGATACTCATCAAGCATCTTCTTCTTGGGGAATGATATACCATAGATACGTGTCATCTGCTCGCGCTTGGCGTCACCACGCCAGAAAGCACCAGCCACACTGGTAATCTTGACTGCCTTGATTTCACCTGTAGAGAGAAGGTGCGGACCACGGCAAAGGTCGGTAAAGTTGCCCTGGGTATAAGTGGTGATGGTACCATCCTCGAGGTCGAGCTCAATGTGCTCGCACTTGTAGTTCTGACCATCGGCCTTGAACTCCTTGAGCGCTTCGGCCTTAGACACTTCACGGCGCACAACGGCCTCGTTCTTCTTGGCCAGCTCGCGCATCTTTTCCTCAATCTTGGGGAAGTCGTTCTCTGAAATCACCTGGCCCTCGGCGGGCATAACGTCATAGAAGAAACCATTCTCTACGGCAGGGCCGAAGCCGAACTGGATGCCGGGATAGAGCTCTTGGAGCGCCTCGGCGAGCAAGTGGGCAGAGGTGTGCCAGAAGGTGTGCTTACCCTCTTCGTCCTCAAACTTGTAAAGCGCGATGGTAGAATCGGCAGTGATGGGACGGTTTAACTCTACAGTTTCACCATTGATCCCGCAAGATACAACGTTGCGAGCGAGAGCCGGTGAAATGCTCTCGGCGATTTGTAACCCTGTAACTCCGCTCACGTATTCACGCACGGAGCCATCAGGAAATGTGATTTTAACCATAATACAAATTAGTTTTATTTTAATCGATGCAAAAGTACTACTTTGTTACGACATAAGATAAGAAAAGAGAGGTAATTTTTACAAAAAGCATAAAAATCACCTCTCTCAAGTACTTTTTCACCCAATCGACACCATTGGGAAGAGTTTATTTGTCATTGCTAATCTGCTTGATTACGCTATAAGCATCATAGATGCCCAGTTCGCCAGCACGGCTCAGGTCGCGAATACCGTCGGCCTTCTTGCCATTCTTAACATAGGCCAAGCCGCGATTGTAATAAGCCTCGGCAAGATATGCATCTATCTGAAGAGCGCGCGTGTAGTCATCGATGGCATTGGAATATTCACCATTGGAAGCGTGCAGATTACCTCTATTATAATATAGGTAGGCATTCTGAGGCGCAAGGGCGATGGCGCGGTCAAGGTCGGTACGCACTCGCATCACACGAGCGGGGGCGTCGGAGGTCTGGACACCATGGGTGCGGTCAAACTCATTGACAAGATGCTGGCAAACGGCTCGCTGCCAGTAGGCCATCGTCGAGAGAGAATCGGTATGGACAAGGACGGTCAGGTCGTTGATGGCGGCATCAAAATCCTGTACGACGCCATACACCACAGCACGCATCATCAGTTGACGCTTGACATCTGTAACGTGGGGAGCCTTCTCTATGAATGACGAAAGTGAGTCTGCAAGTTGGAAGAATGCCTGCGACTGACCTTCGGTGAGCTGAGGAGGATTGCAGGTCACGTAGAGTTTATAGTCAATCTTGCTCTTGGTCTGAAGGGCATTGAACTTCTCTACATCACGGTCGAACGCCTGATAAGAGGTGACGCCATTATTATACTTGAAGAACGAGAGGGTGTACATAGGCATGAGCTCCACCTCTACCGAGCGGTTCTGCACCTTTCCTCTGAACGCACTCTTGTACTCCTGGTTGGCCACGTTCTCGTCGGCCACCACCATACGATTGTACTTCTCAGGGTCTATCTCACTACGCTTACGCATCTCGCGTCTCTTGTTCTTGCTCCAGCGTGGCTGAATGCCAAGATGCTTGTCCATCTGAGCCTTCAGGATACGGAATTCATCCATTTCGGCCTTGGCGGTCATGCCCAGACGGCGGTAAGCCTTTGCACGATAAGACAGGCCAGTCCAGAAGTTGGGGAACTGACTGATTACGGTGCTGTAGTCACGGATGGCAGACTTCAGGTCTCCCGTGCGGTCATGCAGAAGGGCACGATTGAAGATGGCAAGATAATTCTCGGGCTCCATATGGATGACATAATCGAAGTCGGCAATAGCCCGGTTGTCGTCGCCCAACTGCATACGCAGCTGTCCACGGTTATAATGCGCCAGGAAGTTATTGGGATCGAAGTCTATAGCACGGTCATAATCTTCCATAGCACCTCTCAGGTTGTTGTAATTGTACCGCGCCAAGGCACGGTTGACATAGTTGGACACAACCTTGGGCTTGAGGTGGATGGCCTTGCTCAAGAACTTGTCAGCGTCCTTCCACTCCTTGCGGGCAAGGGATATAAACGCTCGCGTGGTCCATGCGTTGCCGTCATAAGGGTCTATCTCCAGACTCTTGTCCAGCCACTTGGCGGCCGTCACAGTGTCCTTCTCTTGCAGACATATCTCCGCATTGAGCGAATAGGCATTGGCGAAGCCCGACCACTTGCTTATGATGGTGTCAAGGTCATTATGGGCCTTGGCATACTCCTTGAGATTCATCTGGCAGAGGGCTCGGTTGAACCAATAGTTACGCTGGTCGGGATTGAGCCGGATGGCATGGGTGTAATCGTCAATGGCTTCCTTGTATTTATCCTGACGCACGTAGGCAATGGCACGCAAATCGTACAGCCCGTCGATGTAGGGATTGAGTTTGAGGGCTTGGGTCACGTCATACTCAGCACCGCTATAGTCCTCAAGGTAGAACTTGGCGATGCCACGATACTGCCAGGGGCGATAGAGGTAAGGTTTGAGTACGATAACCTGATTGAAATACTGTATGGAGAGCACGTAGTCCTCATAGTGCAAGGCTATCTCTCCACTAAGCATAAGCCTATTGGTATTATACTGGGCAATGGCCTTGCCCGGAACAAAAAAGACAATGAAGAGCACTATCGCAGATGTAATCCACGCCTTCATGCGCATACTGGCGTTAGAGACTGTTCGCTTCGGGTTATCCTGTGATATTATACTCTTCATTATCCTATAGCTGTTTGCTGTTCCCATTCATTCAGTTGCCCATGCGGAACAGCCATGGACAACCTTTACAAGTTATCGTCTTACCGGTTTTGTGCGGTAACTGCAACGATATTTTCCCTGAGTAAGCTGTTTGAGCTTACTGCGTATCAACTGCTTGCGCAGGGGAGTAAGGCGGTCTACAAACATGGTACCTTCCAGATGGTCAAACTCATGCTGCATCACGCGGGCAAGGTATCCCTCGACCCATTCGTCATGCTCAGCCATATTCTCGTCAAGGTAGGTGACATGAATGCGTGTGTGGCGAGCCACAGACTCATGGATACCCGGAATACTGAGGCACCCTTCTTCCATGGTTTCCTTCTTGGAGTCTTCGTCGATTTCCACAATATGCGGATTGATGAACACATGACGGAAGCCGGCATACTCGGGCAAATCTTCTTTGAGCACATCGAGGTCGATGACCACCAGACGGATAGCCATGCCTATCTGAGGAGCCGCGAGACCAATGCCCTCTGCAGCATCGAGGGTCTCATACATATTGGCGATGATTTCCGACAGATTGGGGTAATCGGGGGTGATATCCTCGGCCACCTTTCTCAGTACAGGCTGGCCATATATATAAATAGGTAATATCATAAACTGTTTATTGGTATGTATCAAAACTTCTTAGAACCCATCCAGTCCTGAAGAATGATGGTTGCGCTGATTTCGTCAACCAGTCCCTTGTTTTCTCTACGCGTTTTCTTGCCTACACCACTATCTATCAAGGCGCGGTGGGCCAAGACAGAAGTGAAACGCTCATCATAATACTCGATGGGCAACTCCGGGTGAGCCTTGCGCCAACGATTGACAAACTGCTCTACCCTCGCAAGATTCTCGCTGGGCTCTCCATTGGGTTGGACGGGCTTGCCTATCACGATACGCTCCACCTGCTCGCGAGCAATGTAGTCGTTCAGAAAATCGAAAAGCTGGGATGTAGAAACAGTGGCCAACCCGTTTGCAATTATCTGCAAGGGGTCGGTCACTGCTATTCCTGTGCGCTTCTTACCATAGTCTATAGAAAGAACACGCATTAACCTTTACTTCTTGAAAAGTAACCAAGCGTCAGGATAGTTGCCTGCGCGGAACTGATTGCGGCTCTGTACGGCAGCAGCCTTGTCTGCATGAGTGCTGGCAACCACGCGATACATGCCACGGGCAGAGTTGAGCACAATCTGTGCATCATATCCAGCAGCCTTCAAAGTGCTCTGCAGACCCTCTGCATTGGCTTTGAGAGAGAACGAACCTACAACTACGCTAAAGTTCTGCAAACCGGCGCCGCTTACGAGGGTTACATCCTCTGTGCGAACGTTGGCGTTGTCCACATTGTCGATCACAGTAGACTGGGTGGCAGGCTTCTCCACGATGGGAGCCACTACTGGAGCGGGAGTCTCTGGCTGGGTAGCCACCTGCTCCTGGGCCTTAGCCTTGTCGTATGCCTTCTTGAAAGCACTATCCTTACTTGAACCGCAGCTGGCCAGCACGAGAGCGGCACAAACGCCTGCGCACATTACTATACTTTTCTTCATTGTCTGTTAAGATATTGTTTGATTATTTATGTTCACTTTTGTTTGCGAAATTACAAAATATATCGCAAAGGGAGGGTGCATTCGTGCATAAAGTTTGTTAAATATGAGAATTCCAAGCGTTTTAACAAAAAATTACTAACTTTTTATGGTCAATCTATTTTCTTTTCTTACATTTGCGACAGATATCGGCAGACAATTTGCCGACAAAGAGAATTATTAACTTATAAAGAGTAACGATATGAAAGCATTAGGTTACATTGGAGCATTCCTCGGAGGCGCCCTTGCTGGAGCAGCACTGGGTCTCATCATGGCTCCTGAGAAAGGTGAGGACACACGTAAGAAGATATCTGACGCAGTTGACGACTTCTGCAACAAGCATGACATCAAATTGAGTCGCAAGCAGGTTGCTGACCTTGTTGATGACATCAAGGATGCTGCCGAAGACGCATTGGATTAATGACCTCTGCAGATGTTCTCCAACGACAAAAACATCGAGACCATAGGTCAGCTGGTTGAAGCCATCAAGCAGTACATCGGGCTGCGTGGAGAGTACATCAAGCTCAATCTCGTTGACAAGGTGGTGCGTATCCTTACGATTGCCACCATCAGCGTGATTATAGCCATACTCCTCATGCTCACCCTTATCTACTTCTCCTTCGCCGTGGCCTATGCGCTTGCCCCAATTATGGGTCACGCGCTTGCCTTTGGCACCGTGGCTGCAACCTATTTCATCATACTGTTGCTGTGCGTGGCCAACCGCAAGAGGTGGATAGAGCGCCCGCTGGTCAGATTATTGGCAAGTATATTAATGGAGAAATAAGCTATGGTCAACAACGAGAACACTTACAATTCGCTTGAAGACATTCAGGCCCGTCGCGAGGCTCTTGCCAAGGAGATTGACGCCATCGAAGACAAGATAGCCGACCTCTGGCAGACGCTCTTTGCCAAGGAGGAAGCGCCGAGATATGAGACACCGTCAAAGCGATTGCAACGGCTCATGAGCACGGGCATCGGAATGCTTGACGCAGCGCTCCTGGGATGGAAACTGTACCGCAAGTTCAGCGGCAAGTCCTTGATACCAAGATTCCGACGACACAAGAAATAACCGAAGACGAGGGGGATATCGACATGACTGTCAATATCCCCCTCGTTTTTATATCCCATCGTTTTCTTCTACACTTATCAGTCAGGCAAGTGGAATTCGTAAGACTTGTCAAATACCTGGCTTACGCGGTTTATCTCCAGGAAGGTGGCGCCACCACGTCCGCCGATACTACCACCGAGGTAAGCTATCTTGTCATCTTTTTTGATATAGCCTTTCTGCAACAGCATACGCAGCGCAGCTACAAACAGGAAGAGCGAGCTCAAGTGTTTCTTCTGATAAATGGGTATTACGCCATAACTGAGGTTGAGCCAGCGCATGGTCTTTTCGTTGTTGTAGCAGATGGCGAGCACGGGAGTAGGACCGCGGAAGGCGGCAATGTCGCGCGCAGTCTGTCCGCTCTCGCTGGCGGCAATGATACCGGCAACGCCCAACTTGCGGGTCGACTCGATGGCCGTATGGGCCAGGAATTCACGCTGCGAGCAGGTCGAACTCAATGGGATGTCAAAGTCGTCACTGTTCATGCGGTCCTGCTCAGCCTGTTCGGCGATGGAAGCCATGGTCTGTACAGCCTCCAGAGGATACTTGCCCGACGCCGTCTCACCACTAAGCATCAGCGCATCCGTGCGCGAGTAGATGGCATTGGCTATGTCGGTCACCTCTGCGCGCGTGGGGCGCGGGTTGTCAATCATGGTGTGCAGCATCTGTGTCGCCACTATCACGGGTTTCTTCTTCTGCTCACACTTGTGCATGATTGTACGCTGTATACCGGGTATCTGCTCGAGAGGCACTTCGATTCCCAAGTCGCCGCGGGCAATCATGATACCATACGATGCGTCGATGATTTCATCGATATTGTCCACGCCCTCCTGGTTCTCTATCTTGGAGATAATCTTGATGTCGCTGCCACGCTCGTCGAGCATCTTCTGCACCGCCATCACGTCGTCGGCACTACGCACAAACGAGTGTGCGATGAAGTCTATATCCTCGTCGATGGCGAGGTTGATGTTCTTCTTGTCCTTTTCCGTGAGCGCGGGCAGGTCGATGTGTACACCAGGCACATTCACACTCTTGTGAGCGCCCAGCACACCGTCGTTCTGCACCTGGGCCACGAGCATCGGCCCCACTTGCTCCATGACGAGCATATCCAGCAGTCCGTCGTCGAAGAGGATATGGGCACCCTTGCCCACACACTTGGTGAAATCGGCATACGACACGTTGACGATGTCGTGGGTGGTGTCCATCTCGGGGCGACCGAATATCTTTACCACGTCACCCTTCTTGTAGGTTATGGGTTGCTCCACATTGGTGGTACGCACCTCTGGGCCCTTGGTATCAATGAGCAGAGCCAGGTGGGGCGACACTTCACGCGTGTTGCGGATGATGGTACGTATTCCGTCGGGCGTGGCGTGGGCGGTATTCATACGCACCACGTTCATACCGGCAAAAAACAACTTGCGCAGGAAGTCTACCTCACACCTGCGGTCACTTATCGAGCATACTATTTTGGTCTTTTTCATCTTTATTGGTTTTATCGTTTAGTTTTTATTTGCTTTCCTCCCACCCTATCGGATGATTGAGCAGCAAGAGATGGTCGGCACCGAGTCCGAGTTCCTTCTTGAGCCCCTCTACATTCATGGTGGCGCGTGCCACGGTGCCCAACTTCAGCGCCGTACATGCCAGATAGATGTTCTGCGACACATATCCTGCATCCAGCGTGCTCAGACGCTGGGCTGCCTGAGCGTCGCCCAAGGAGCCGAACTTGCCTTGGTTGCTGGCGAGCACAAGCATGACGGGAGCCGAAGCCACCGACTGCTGCCCGGCAGCCACCTCGCGGCGCAGGTCTTTGCCCGAGAGCTGTACCAGAGCATTACTTTCGACATCGTAACGGTAAGCGCCAGCAGCCTTAATCACGTATACTTCAATGTCCTGACGGTTGAGCGCCGAAGCGGCGGTTATCTTCTTCTCCGCCTCGCGGTTGTAGCCACACGCCGCCCATAACACCTGAGCCAGCGTGGCATTGTCTACATCCTTATTCTGATAACTGCGCACCGAGTGGCGCATCTGCAAAGCCTCGTAGAGCGTCATCGCCACCTGCTTGTCTGGGGCGGGCAGCTTGACCGTGGTCTGTGCCAGCGCCGAAAGCGATATCATGACGAGGACAACAAGAAATGACAATTTTTTCATATTAACCTGAACTAATATCTATTTACGCTGCAAAATTACAACAATTCTGAGATATTTTTTCATATATCGGCAGAAAAGAATTGAGCATAAACGAGATATTTCAGTTTTTCCTCGCCCGTCAGTCGTGCGCGCCCACCTCGCCTCTGAAAGTAGAAGCAGGCAACGAGGCGCCGTTGACGAGATTGGCAGGCGTGAATGGCTGCCAGCCATAGCGCACGAGGCGGGGATGCTTTACCTCCGGCGACGTCAGGACGACGGTGCATCCGGCGATGACGGCTGTGGCAGGATGATACAGGCCTTCCTCCTCGGCTATCTCAAACGTCGACGGGGCCTTGCCGCCGGCCGTGGAGAGTCCGTCGGCATAGTCAAAGCGCACGACGAGCGAGTTGCCCACGCGCGATACATTAATATATAGGTCCCGACGGACATTGCCAGGACCGAGCATGCTCTGCAGCTGGACGGGATAGGAGTCGCGGGCGCGGTCTTGGAAGCCGGTGCCATAGGTGATGCTGTTGCCCACACACGCCACGCGTACTGGGGGCGCCGTTGCCTTCTTGCGACCGGGCACATCGGCTGCGGCTGGCAGGGCGAACGACATGGACAACAGCACGACGGCTGCCAACTGGCATATATGTCTCTTGCCAAAATCTCTGATTACTGCATATCTCATAACTGTATGATATATGGTGATTGACACTAACAGGAAAGGCCTGCGATTTAGATTGTTCAAAGGTACTCTTTTCGCGGCGTGTGGCAAAGTGTTTCGCTGTTTTTTTGCGTTTCTCGCTTCTCTTCCCGTCATGGACATCTCGTCCTCTGCCGATGCTGTCGGGGTGCCAGGTGCCTGCACTTGTAACCGGGCAAGGGCGCGCATCTTCGCAGCCAGCCGCATTGATGACAGCCCTCACGCACCCAAAACCATGGCGATGAAATCTGGAGTGGATGCCAAGCATGAAATGACTATTGCGAAGCGCGAATTAATGTTTTCACGCCTTGATTTCTCCATTTCACGGTTTGCAACGTAAGATTAAGCGGCAGCGGACAAGTCGGCTCTGACGCGTGAACGGAATATGGCATCCGCCGGCTTGCTGTCAACATCGGGCATGGGTGGAAACAAGGTAAAAGGGGTGGCATCGTCAGCCATAGGCGCGTAGGGTCACCATTCCTCAAACGGGAGGTCGCCTTCGACCCATTGGCTCTGGCGCAAACCATCGTCGGCGAGCGGATTGGAGACCGACAGCCCCAACAGACGTATGGGCCGCGACGACGAGTAGCTTACCTGTGCCAGCAACCGCTTGGCCAACGGCAATATGGAGGCTTTGGTAGACAGTGTATGGTTGGTGGTAATGCGCTTGCTGATTTGGGTAAAGTCGGCATACTTGACCTTGAGGGTAAGCGTGCGGCCCTCGAAGCGGGCGTCGGCAAGGCGGGCTACAAGCTCGACGACAAGGTGGTAGAGCTCGATGATTACAACAGAGCGCTGGCTGATGTCGCGCAGATAGGTCTGCTCGCAGCCAACCGACTTGCGCACATAGTCGGCCACAACCGGGCGGAGGTCGATGCCACGGGCAAAGTCGTAATAGACGTTGCCCATCTTGCCAAAGACCTCGCAGAGATGATGGCGCGACACCTCGCGCAGCTGCTCGCCAGTGAAGACGCCTATGCGGTGCATGCGCTCGGCGGTCCTGGGACCCACGCCCCAGAACTGCTCGACCCGCAGCGAGGCGATGAAGTCGAGGGCACGCGTGGGATGGATGACGCAGAGTCCGTCGGGCTTGCGGAAGTCGCTGGCTATCTTGGCGAGAAACTTGTTGTAGGACACGCCTGCCGAGGCAGTGAGATGGAGCTCGTCGGCAATGCGCTGCTTGATTTCGCGGGCTATCTCGACCGCCATATCCATGTGGCGCTTGTTGTGGGTGACATCGAGAAATGCCTCGTCGAGCGATATGGGCTCGATGAGGTCGGTATAGTCGGCAAAGATGGCATGTATCTGTGCCGACACCTGGGCATAGTAGTCGTGCCGGCATGGCACCACGATGAGCTCGGGACAAAGGCGGTGAGCAACAACCATCGACTGTGCAGAGTGAACGCCATAGCGGCGTGCCTCGTAGCTGGCAGTGCTCACCACGCCGCGCTCGCCGTCGAAGCCCACGGCAATGGGCTTGCCACGGAGTGAGGCATCGTCGCGCTGCTCTACCGAGGCAAAGAAGGCATCCATGTCGATGTGTATAATCTTGCGCTCCATAATCGGGAGCAAAATTACCACTTTTCTTTTACTCCGGACTGCGGGAAGAACAAAAAAATAACGCAAAAGAACAAAACTATGCTTGGCGGTAAGGGAAAAGATGAGTATTTTTGCATCTACGTAATCGGAACTGAGGGAACTCGGTCCAAGAATAACAGAGACATGAGATATACGCTGGAATTTGCAAGAGAGCGCTTTGCTCATTTCAATAAGACAATCTTCAACGACCGCCTGCCTCGCCCGGCTTTCTGGCTGGTCAACGTAAACTCGTATATGGGTCAGATGCACCGTACGCTCAAGCGCGACAAGCAGGGCTACGTGGCTATGTATAAGATGAAACTCAACGTGAAGTATGACATCGACGAACGAAAGGCCGAAGACATCATGCTGCACGAGATGATACATCTGCATATATGGCATGAACAACTGAAGGACACAAGCTCGCACGGGCCAGTATTCAAGGCGGTGATGGAAAAAATCAACAAGGAGTTCGGGCGCCACATCACCATAAGCACAAAGATGAAAAGAGAGGTGACCAAGGTGGTGCGCATGAAGTGGAATCTGGTGGCGGTATGCCGGATGACGTCGGGAAAGACCGCCATCACCCTACCCCCGAGCACAAGGGTGGCCCACTTCCAGAAAGTACTCATGGAAAGCGACAAGGTGAGTAGCATCGAGTGGTACTACACAACCGATGCCTTCTTCTACAACTATCCGCACCCGCTCACGGTCAAGCTCTACTATGTAGATGAAGCTCTGCTGGCCCAGCATCTGAAAGAAGACGAGCGGATTAGACAAACTGCCGGAAAATGAAAATGGCACGCTGTTCTGTCATGACGAACAGCGTGCCATTGTTTTTACACCTTATTATATTATACTTATTTGGCAGCGTCGGCGGCACCAGTCTCAAGGAGCTGGAGTGCCTCGGCAGTCATGTAAGGCTTTACTTTGTCGTAAGGCAATGTAAACGAAACCATGCCCATGGCATAAGGGCCAATCTCATACTGCTGATAAACGAAGTGGAGACCGTCGGCAGCAAGATAAGGAGCATGGGCGGGCAATGGGATGATGCCCTTGTCGATGAAGAGGAGTTTCAGGGCTTCGTCCTCGGTAATTTTCTGTCCCTGGGCGTTGATGTAGGTGGTCACACCGTGAAGCAGCAGAGGCTGGATGGCATCAAGCTGAGCGGCATCGACAGTAGCGCCGAGCACACGGCCCGAAGACTTGAGGATGTTGACACGGTAGGACACGGCAGAACCATGGGCGCCACCGCCATACACATACTGGTCTACGCTATAGGTGACATAACGCTCGTTCTGGGCGGCAAGGCGAATAGCCACATCGTAAGAACACTGGAACTCGGGGGCTCCGCCGTCTGGCGACTGCATGGCGCGCATCGAGTCGACATTGAGCTTGCCATAGAAATCGACCAGCGCCTGGCCATCGGTAAGGTCTCCGCCGTATCCGGCTGAACGCGAGGCGTCGAAAGCATGAACACTGGAGAGCGAGTCGAGCTGGGCATTGATATAAGCGCGTACTCCGACAGCGAGGGAGTCATCGCCCTGGGGCACATCGGCCACAAAATTGCAGTGGAGCATACTGTCGGCAAAGGCATACTTGAAACTGTCAACCACCAAAGAGTCGGAACCATTGGCAGAGCCAGCCATCTTGCATCCGGTAATGCCTCCCATCCATACCAAGAGGATGGAGGCAACGAAAAATAGTCTTCTCATAATTCTAATATGGTATATAATATTACTTAGAAAAGACAAAATTAGCAGAAAGCATAATTCCCACCAAACAACTTTAGTTAATAATAAGTAAAAAAGCATCTGGGGCAACGCCATCGATACCTCCGGCAATCGCAGCCTAAACAAAGGGAAAAACAAGTGACAACAAAGTAACGATGGAGACATGCAAAAAGGTGCCGAAAAGCCTCTTTTCGCCCTTCAACAACCTACAAATGAGCCACTTATACGGCAAAATATCCCCCAAAAACGCAAAAAAGAGTGATAATCTTTTCATATCACACAAAAAACTATTATATTTGCACCCACAAAAACAAACATAGTCAAAATATTCACATAAATAACAATAAAAACAGCAATGACAAAGACAGAAATTGTAAACAAGATTTCAGAGAATACTGGCATCTCAAAGAAGGAAGTAGCCATTGTAGTGGAAAGTCTCATGGAGACTGTAAAGGAAAGCCTGCTCAAGAGAGAGCACATCTCACTGCGTGGTTTCGGTAACTTCATCATCAAGCGTCGTGCAGAGAAGACAGCTCGCAACATACAGAAGAATACTACTGTAATCATCCCCGCACACGACTACCCCAGCTTCAAGCCTGCCAAGGAGTTCGTGGAGAAGATGAAGAACAATTAAGCATACAACGCAAAAACATAACCATTTAAATTAAAAGAATTATGCCAAACGGTAAAAAGAAGAAGGGCCACAAGATGGCTACTCACAAGCGTAAAAAGAGATAACGCAAGAACAGACATAAGAGCAAGTAATCATTGTATTGCTCTATAGCCTAATCAAAAAGACTAATGGGGCGTGTCGTGCGACATGCCCCCATTTTTTAAGCAATAAGTGAAGATAGTATGACAAGCGAAGTAATCATTGACGTCCGTCAGAAAGAAATCTCGATAGCTCTGCTCGAGGACAAGAACCTCGTGGAGTATCAGAACGAGCCCCGCTCGGCCTCTTTCTCTGTGGGCAACATCTACATAGCAAAAGTCAAAAAGCTGATGCCTGGTCTCAACGCCAGTTTTGTGGATGTAGGCTACGAACGCGATGCCTTTCTTCATTATCTTGACTTAGGAAGCCAATTCAACTCGTACGAGAAATATCTCAGACAGGTACAAAGTGACCGGAAAAAACTTTACCCTTTTGCCAAAGCATCACGTCTGCCCGATATCCCTAAAGACGGCAGCGTACAGACTGCGCTCAAAGTGGGCGATGAGGTGCTGGTGCAAATTGTAAAAGAACCCATTTCTACCAAAGGCCCGCGACTGACAGGCGAAATCTCTTTTGCCGGACGATATCTTGTGCTTATGCCATTCGGCGACAAGGTCTCGGTATCTTCCAAAATAAAGTCGGGAGAAGAGAGAGCAAGACTCAAGCAGCTTATACATAGCATTAAGCCGAAGAACTGTGGAGTTATTGTGAGAACGGTAGCCGAAGGTAAGAGAGTAGCTGAACTGGATACTGAGCTGAAGGTGCTTACCAAGCGCTGGGAGGACGCCATAACAAAGGTGCAAAAGACACAGAAAAGACCCCAACTTGTGTTTGAAGAAACCAGCCGTGCAGTAGCGCTTCTGCGAGACCTGTTCAACCCAAGTTATGAAAACATCTACATCAACGACGAAGATGTTTATCAGGAAGTAAAAGACTACGTGTCGCTTATAGCCCCTGAAAAAGCGCACATCGTAAAACTCTATACGGGTAAAGTTCCAATTTTCGACAACTTCAACGTAACCAAACAGATTAAGTCGAGTTTCGGAAAAACGGTCAACTACCGCCATGGTGCCTACATGATAATCGAGCACACAGAGGCAATGCACGTGGTTGACGTGAACAGTGGAAACCGTTCTAAATCGGAAAACGGACAGGAACAGAATGCACTGGAAACCAATCTTGGCGCTGCCGACGAACTGGCACGCCAACTCAGACTAAGGGACATGGGTGGTATCATCGTCGTAGACTTCATCGACATGAACCTCGCCGAAGACCGGCAGATGCTCTATGAACGTATGTGCAAGAACATGCAAAAGGACAGAGCCAGACACAACATCCTGCCTCTTAGCAAGTTTGGACTGATGCAGATAACCCGTCAGAGGGTTAGGCCCGCCATGGACGTCAACGTCGAAGAGGCCTGCCCCACCTGTAACGGTACAGGCAAAATCAAGTCGAGCATCCTGTTTACTGACATTCTCGAAAGAAAGATTGACCGACTGGTCAACAAGATTGGCATCAAGAAGTTCTATCTACATGTACATCCATACGTTGAGGCGTATATCAACCAAGGACTGGTATCACTCAAGCGAAAATGGCAGCTAAAGTACGGCTTTGGCGTACATGTAATAGCGTCGCAGAAACTTGCTTTCTTACAATACGAATTCTACGATACAAAGAAGCAGTTTATCGACATGAAGGAAGAAATCGAAACCAAATAAGAAAGAGCCTCTCACAGCAAAGTGGGAGGCTCTTTCTTGTAGTAATCTGTGAGAAGCTACCCTTCGGACTGACGAAGGGTAGCTTCTTGCGTTTATCTTTCACCGACAATGCGGGCAGGACCTATCAAGCCTGACTTGAGCAGAGGCTCGTCGGCCTTGTAATACTTGATGGGGTAATAAGTGACAGTCTCGGCGCCGGGCTGCATATCTCCTACCATGCGGTTGTGCCATGGATTGACTACAGCAATCTCGACCTTGTTGTCACCAGCCTTGACGGCAGCGGTGATATCTATTATATAAGGTGCATGCCATACCACGCCCACGGGCTGACCATTGACGGTAACTTCGGCCAAGTCCTTGACCTCGCCCAAGTCAAGCAGTATGCGTGAGGGAGCATTCTTCTTGAGTGATTTCTTGGCGACCTTGAAGTTGTTGGTATAAGTTGCAACACCTGAGAAGTACTTAACTCCCTGCTCGGATGACTCTGTAAGCGATGCCAAGCTATCCAGAGCAATCTGGGATGGAGCTCCGCGATGAGCCTGGAAGTTGACGGTCCATGGCTGGGCGAACTCGGCAAAAGCAGTGCGGGTGCGCTCGGCGAGAGTGACAGCGGGAACGTCGGTATCGTCGACAAACACCACAAAGACTGCATCATAGGCGGGCATGTCGAGGGTTACGCGGGTGCGGCCGTCGACCATTTCGTAGCTCACATCTTCCTTGGCGCCGGTATCGGCATGCCACAGTTGTGGCTTCTTGCCTGTGACATTGAAGGAGGCAGTGAACTTGCGCGCCTGCTTTGTCTGGTTGGCTATCCAGTAAATCTCGCCATCGTTCAGACGACGGTGTACAAACTTGATGTTGGCCTTGGCGTCAGAGAAGGTGACATCGGGAGCGACTCCAGTGTTTGCAAGCACCTTGCCGATAGACACTCCGGTAGTAACATTCTTGCGGCCAGAGCCCCAAATATCCTTTACCAGGCTGTCAAACTCTTCGACGGTTCCATCGAGTCCCACGAGGGTCTTGGGCTTGTCGCCGGCAATGGTCACACCGGCATCAGCCAGTTGCTTGATGCGGCGCAGCATCTTGATGGATATCATGCTCACATTGTCAAGCCACAATACGCGATAGCGCATACCTGTGGCGGTTACCAGCTGACCATTGTCAACCTTGAGGACATCCTTAACTATCGACGGGCTCACGAAGTCATAGTTGTAGGTATTGGGGAACTTAGGCATACGGGTCTGGTAGCGGGCTGTAACATTGGAATCCTCACCGTAATAGTAAGCCACGTCGGCGACGAACTTACCTTGGCGCAAGAGATAACAGCTGCGGGCGAGGTAGTCGGTCCATGCGCCGGCCTGGCTTGCCCAAGTCTCATTGCGGTCGAACCACTGGCCCCAAAGACCAAGGCCAATGCCCGGCACCTTATCATCAACAGGCTGGTGGGGAGAGGTGTGGATGACGAAGAGGTTCAATCCGCTGGCCATAGCGGCATCGGCGGTGGGTTTGAGAACAGCGGGGGTATACACGAAGGCACCATCGCGGAAGCCATCGGATGTAAACGACTCTGCTGCAGCTACGTTCTGTCCATAGATATGGGCAACAGAAGCAGACTCACGGATATCACTCTCGTGCTGGGGAACGGTTACGAGTCCCTGCTTGTAACGCATCCAGATAGCAGACATAGGTATATCGGCGCTGCGCTTGCAGTCCATACCGTCGGTAGCGTTGGCGCGCCACGCCTCATGACTCTCCGTATATCGCTTCAGGCCGTAGGGCTTGAGGATGTCAGTGAGTTGGTCGTAGTGGTACTCTGTCATCATGTCGCCGATAGTGGTACGCCAGTCGAAGAGGAAGCGCTCAGTTTCCTCTGCACTGTTGACAACGATACCTGCCAGCGCGGGAAGCCAGGGGAGCAAGTCGTAGCCACGGCGAGCCTTGAACTCTTCCACCATCTTACCTGTCCATGTCTGGGCACCGGCTTCGTAACTGTCATTGAGCAAGTAGGTAATACCACGGTTGCCCATCAGTCCCTTGCTGGCATCGACATAAGTCTGGAGATAATTCTTATAGTAATCGCGGATAGCCACGGGGTCTATCTTGTCAACCTCAAGACCGGTAGCTTCAGGCGAAGCGGGGTGGTTGGTCTTTCCTGTGAGTCCGTAGCCGAATCGCATGATGCGCCAACGACCCTTGGGAGCTTTCCAGGTAAGCACGCCGTCCTTGACAAAAGAGGTAACATCGACAACGTCGGCCGTGTTGACAACATCGGTAGTGGCAGGAGTCTTGACAGACGTTCCATAACGATAGAAAGAAGATGCCGACTTGTCTGAAAGGAGGTTTACGCGTACTACGGGTGACAATTTAAGCGAAGAAAGACGGAATCCGGTAGCGGGATTGTTCTTCTCAGTACTTGTGAATACCATCTTAAAATAACGGGCTGTGGTCTGAGGAATATCCTCCACACGCTCGAAGCCTCCCTGATAACTCAGGTCGACCACCTTGGTGAATGTCTTTCCGTCCATGCTGCAGAAGAGACTCGCAGCACAGTTCTCCACTCTTTCTTCTATCTTCAATACCGACCATGTCACTGACCGCACGAGTTGTGGCTGATGAAAGTCCATCAGCACCCATGCCTTGCCGTCCTTCTCGGCTTGGATGATAGAATAGTCAGAGATACTGTCGTTGCCCAGCTGCTCGGCAGTAACTGTGCCACCGCTGGTTGTGATGGTCGGATTGAGCTCCATCATCGACTTGTCGTTATCTGGAATGCGCATAGCCAGAACTGCGACATCGCGATAGAACTTCTTCTGCAAGAAGACTGTGGCTACGGATTGATTGACAAAGCAATAGTCCTGATAGGGGCCAGTGATATCAAAGCCACCGGGCAACTTAACCTTCAGGTCCTTGCCTGTACCTTTGACTTCGGTCTGTCGCCAAACGAGCTTCTTCATTCCGTCTTCGTCCTTGACCCATGGGCCGCCAGTCTCGCTCCATCCGGGAGCGCTGGCGATAGTCGCCTCGAGCCCGAGACTATCGGCAAGATGAATGGCATAATGGAAGGCGTCTTTCCATTCAGGCGTCATGTAAGGCAGACGCTTCTCGACGACCTGCGGAGTGGATAGACCGGCATCGAAGACATGAAAGCCACCAATGCCACTACGCTTCATCCAGGTAAGGTCCTTGTAGATACCGTCCTTGGTGATGTTTCCGTTCATCCAATGCCACCATACACGCGGGCGATAAGGCTGACCGGGATGCTGGAAGTCCTGGTACAAAGTCTGTGCGTCTTGAGCCGAAGCGGTCAATGCCCCTGCGGCAACAAAGAGCAATACTGGTAATGATTTAAGTTTCAACATATGGATATAGATTAAGTTATTGTACGATTTTGAACCTTATTCGGAAGCTGCGCTTCTCTTCGTCCCAATTGGTGCCGAGCAGAGTAAAATGGCCAATCTGCCCAGTAGAGCGCACATGTTTGCCAACACATGGGCAGACGTCGTAATCGCCGATGCGTACCAGCCTGATGGTTTCGCTCGCGTCCTCGGGCAAACGGTCAATACGAACACCCTCGGGGATATGGTCACGGTCTACAAACTCATAGGTTACAGGCATATCCTCATCAATGAGGCGGTTCATCTCATCTTCGATGAACTTCTCTTCCTTGCGGGTGGGTTTGTTGGCAAGCTGATAGGTTATCTTGCTCTTCTTGCGCTCGATGTGCGCATTACGACTTCGCTCACACCCATACTTACGTACCATCAGCTGATTGAGCAGATGCTCGGCAGTATGGGCAGGCGGGAATTCTTCCTTGTTGTGTTCGTTCAGAATCAATTCGTCCATGATATTATTGTTTGATTTTGTATACTACTCCGCCATGAGCCGGAACGGCGACATTGACAGCCTCGTTGACCGCAAGATGCAACTTGGCCTTACCGTCACTCAACAAATCGACAGCGTCGGCATCCCCCTCAGCGATACTCATATACTCAAAGGCATGCGAAGGAATGATAACTCCCGTATCGATGGCCTCGGCTGCGAAATTGACAACCACCAGAAGCAGCTCGTCATCCTTCTTGCGCAGGAAGGCATATTGAGATTGTGCCAGATGACCATTAACATACATCAGGTCAAAGGTCAGACCTCTGCTTGCAGCCTTCTCTTTCTCAGCAATGAGCATCACGCGCTTGTAGGCTTCTATCAGTTTGCGTTCCGACGGTGTTTTCTTGCGAATATCGAAGTATCCGTGGTTGACACTGTCCATGCTCCAATAGTCGAAGATAGTGCTACGACCATCGCGACCACTGAAGCCTTCCTTGTCCATACCACGCTCGCCGAGTTCTTGACCAGCGTAGAGCATATAAGGATTGGTGTGGAGCAGGCAACTCACTATGTGGGCAGGATAGGCAGCCCAAGGCTCGCCGGCGAAAAAGTCGCTCGCAATACGCTGCTCGTCATGATTTTCCAGGAAATAGAGCATGTGGTCGCGGATATCGTCGGTCTGCTGCCATTGCGTTGTGATGTCAGAGGCCCAACGACGGCCACAGACGATGTCACGCAGGCTGTCATACATGCCCACCTTATCATATAGGAGGTCAAAGCCAGCCCCAATATAAGTACGGTAGAGCGAAGGATTGTAGACCTCGCCGATAAAGATGATGTGCGGATAAGCCGTTTTCACCACCTTGGTGGCGTAAGCCCAGAACGCTGCGGGCACCATTTCTGCCATATCACATCTGAAACCATCCACTCCCTTGCCTGCCCAGTACATCAGGATGTCTGTCATCTTGGTCCACGTATCGGGAATGGGGTCAAAATGCTCAGAGCGACCGCCTGCATCACAATAGTCAACGCCATAATTGAGCTTGACGGTCTCATACCAGTCATTACGACCAGGACGATTGTCAAAATGGTCATTACCGGTAGCTCGGGCAGGAGCCTCGTGATAAGTCTGACTATCGATGACATCGCCCAAGTCAAGCGGCTGCCCCCAGCAGTAATAGAAGTTGTTGCGGGTGGAAAAGTGCATGTTGACATCATCGTCTTCACCCAAATCTCTTACGCCCTTGGGCTTGCATACAGAGTGGTACTGACGCGCCACATGGTTGGGCACGAAGTCCATGATTACCTTCATCCCCGCCTTGTGCGTCCTTGCGATGAGACTCTCCCACTCCTGCATACGCTTATCAACGTCGACAGCCAAATCGGGGTCAATGTCATAATAATCGGTAATGGCATAGGGAGAACCGGCACGACCCTTGACCACCTCGGCGTTCTGAGCCGGAATGCCATAAGCCGTGTAGTCGGTCTGCGAGGCATGACGCAACACACCGGTAAACCACACATGGGTCACACCCATAGCTTTGATGCGCTTCAGCACCTGCGCATCAATGTCATTCATCTTCCCAGAACCATTTTCGGCAACCGAACCCCACTCTTTACGAGTGGTGTTACGATTGCCGAAAAGTCTGGTAAATATCTGATAAACTATCATATCGTTCAGGCGATACCGCGCACTGCTACGGTTTTGTCTATACGACCTATCATACCTTGCAGCGCCTTTCCAGGGCCACACTCAGTAAAGTCATCGGCACCGTCGGCAATCATAGCCTGCACGCTGGCAGTCCAGCGAACCGAGCTGGTGAGCTGGGCTATCAGATTGGCCTTGATTACCTCAGGCTCAGTGTGGGGCTTGGCGTCCACGTTCTGATATACGGGACACTTGGGCGCATTGAATGTAGTCTTCTCGATGGCGGCCTCAAGTTCGTCCTTGGCGGGCTGCATCAGAGGAGAGTGGAAAGCACCACCAACCTTCAGGGGCAGAGCGCGCTTGGCACCGGCTTCCTTCAGTTTCTCACAGGCGGCATTGATGGCATCTACATTGCCAGAGATAACCAGCTGGCCAGGACAGTTGTAGTTGGCAGCAACCACTACATTACCATCGGTAGACACTTCAGCGCAGATTTCCTCAACCTTCTCATCGGGCAGACCGATGATGGCAGCCATAGTACCAGGGTTAGCCTCGCAAGCCTTCTGCATGGCATTGGCACGGGCAGCCACCAGTTTCAGGCCATCCTCAAAGCTGAGCGCACCTACTGCTACAAGAGCAGAGAACTCACCGAGTGAGTGACCGCCAACCATTGCTGGAGCAAACTCGTCGCCCAGGCAGAGAGCAGAGATGACACTGTGCAGGAATACAGCAGGCTGGGTAACATTAGTCTGCTTCAACTGCTCGTCGGTGCCTGCAAACATGATATCAGTGATTTTGAAGCCGAGGATTTCGTCGGCCTTGTCAAACAATTCTTTTGCCAATGGATTATTGTCGTAGAGCTCCTTGCCCATGCCGACAAACTGTGAACCCTGTCCGGGGAATACAAATGCTTTCATTATTATCTTATTACTTAATACTTATTACTTTAGTGCAAAGTTAGTGAAAACCGAGCGCAATACAAAATAAATCACATTTATTTTTATGTACGCGCGAGGCACCGCCATACATTATGGCACAAAAAAAATCCTAACCACGCAATTGCAGTTAGGATTTCTATTGAGATTTGCTTTACAGCGCAAACTTATTCAGCTGCGGGAGCCTCGGCAGCAGCCTCAGCAACAGGAGCCTCCTCAACGGGAGCCTCAACGGCCTCCACGGGAGCGTTCTCGGCAACGACCTTAACGGGAACCTTTACCTCTACCTCCTTGTGGAAGTGAACGGTAGCCTCGTAGTCGCCAACCTTCTTGGCATCGTGCATGGTAACAATCTTGCGGTCGATGTCGAAGCCCTTCTTAGCGAGAGCCTCTACTACAGCAGCAGCGCCTACCGAACCGTAAGTTACACCAGTTGCAGAAACCTTAGCTTCGATTACCAGCTCTACACCATTGAGAGCCTCAGCCTTCTTCTCAGCCTCAGCCTTGAGGGCAGCCAGCTTGTGAGCCTGCTGCTTAAGGTTCTCAGCGAGTACCTTCTTGGCGCTGGGCGAAGCGATAACACCCTTGCCTGTGGGGATAAGATAGTTACGACCGTAACCACTCTTAACGTTCACGATATCGTTCTTGTATCCAAGACCGATGATATCTTCTTTCAAAATAATCTCCATTGTGCTTCCTCCTTTTTATTTCATCAAGTCAGTTACATAAGGAAGTAATGCTATCTGGCGCGCACGCTTTACTGCCTGGGCCA
>ERZ780033.142-NODE-142-length-27003-cov-7.19345_pt1 | contig 27003 bp, 27 predicted proteins | sample MGYA00511024_ERZ780033 | MGnify/ENA primary metagenome ERZ780033 (study PRJEB29588, sample SAMEA2157043) | human gut metagenome | biome: human gut; feature: human-associated habitat; material: faeces | place: Denmark | collected 2008/2010 ... | reverse complement strand
ATTCTTGTTCTGGTCATTTGGCTCGCTGTGGGTGGTGGCGGTGGTAGGGCGGTGGGCCTGACCGGAGCTGCCGGTGTCGTGGCATCGCTGGCGGGTGTCATGGCGGTAATGGCGGGGAGCCTATTGCTGCTGAGGCTGTTGACTCTCAGCCTGGCAGGCGGGCTCACCAGCCTTCTCCTTGGTCACATAGCGTTGCCAGTAGGCGATGATGAGGGTGGTGAGGGGCAGGGCGATAATCAGTCCGATGAAGCCCAGCAGCGCACCCCATACCGACAGCGACAGCAGCAGTATGGCTGGGTTGAGGCCCATGGCCTTGCCCATAATCTTGGGCGTCACTATCATGTCGGTAATCAGCTGTACCACAGCAAAGAGGCCCACGGCCAGTCCGAAGATGAGCCAGAAGCTCTGTCCCGTGTCGGCGGCTTTGAGCATGGCAAGGAATGCGGTGGGGATGAGGGCGAAGGTGTGGAGATAGGGCACCAGGTCCATGATGCCGATGAGGATGCCCAAGCCTATGGCCATGGGGAAGTCCATGATAGAGAAGCCTATGCAGAACATCACGCCCATACACAGTGCAACGAGACCTTGCCCGCGGATATAGTTGTTGAGTTCGCGCTCCACGTCTTTGGCCAGCACGCTCCAGAAGGGGCGGTTCTTCTTCGGGAATATGCGTATCCAGTTGGTGGTGAGGTATTCGTAGTCGAGCAGGATGAAGAACATATAGAGCAGCGTAATCATCGAGGCGATGATGCTGATGATGACGTTGGCGGTCTGACCCACAAAGCTGAACAGCTTGGGCATGGCGCTCTTGACGGCATTGTTGAAGTCGTCGCTGCGGAAGAAGCGCTCCACCTCGGTATGGTTTTCCTCGACCCATGACGAGATATATGCAGTGAGGTCATTGGTGTGTGTGGTTTGTCTCACCCAGCGGGCGAGGATATCGCCGAGCTTCTGAAACTGCTCAATCATAGGCGGGATGATGAGGTAGACCACTCCGCCGATGACCGCCAGCACCATGACCATGGTGATGACGATGGCGAGCGCACGTACCCTTACGCCCATCTTGTGCTGCACAAACTTGACGATGGGGTAGAGCAGATAGGCGAAGAGCCATGCCACACAGAAGGGCAGCAGCACTCCGCTGAGATAGTTGACCAGACAGAACACCCCCAGGGTGAGTGCCACCAGTCCGGCACGGCGTATAAACAGGTCAAAGGTTATCTCCTTGCTCATATTCTTGTCATTCTTCTTGGTTGTCTTGTCCTTCCTCCTTGACGGCTTGCTGATAGCAGGCGCGGCAGAGAGGCTCGTACTCCTGGGCCTCACCCAGCATTACCCGGCGGTCGTTCTTGACCAGTCGGTGACTCACGTAGGCCAGCGCGCCACACTTCACACAGATGGCATGCACCTTGGTCACCTCGTCGGCCACGGCACACAGCGCAGGAATTGGGCCGAAGGGCACTCCCTGGAAGTCCATGTCCAGTCCGGCGATGATGACGCGCACGCCGCGGTTGGCCAGCTGGTTGCACACATCGACCAGGCTCTCGTCGAGGAACTGGGCCTCGTCGATGCCCACCACGTCGATGTCTGACGACAGCAGCAGTATCGATGCCGAGGCGTCGATGGGCGTGCTGGGGATGGCGTTATGGTCATGGCTTACCACGTCTTCGTCTGAGTAGCGGGTGTCTATCGCCGGCTTGAAGATTTCCACCTTCTGCTTGGCAAACTTCGCGCGCTTCATTCTCCTTATCAGTTCTTCGGTCTTGCCCGAGAACATCGAACCGCAAATCACCTCGATTCTTCCGGGACGATGGGTTTCTCTGTATATATTCTCCATCATAATGCTACAAAATTACGAAGAGCTTTTTAGTGGAGCAAGAGAAACGCCGCTTTTTTGTCTCAATCACCACGTTTTAACGTTTTTTCCTTTTTCCTAATTATTTTTTTTGACCTAATGGTTATCGATACCGATATTTTTGTGTAAGTTTGCAACCATATATGGGTACATTATATATTATACCGACACCTGTGGGCAATATGGAGGATATGACGCTCCGCGCCATATGCATATTGAAAGAGGCCGATGTAGTGCTTGCCGAAGACACGCGCACATCGGGCAATCTGCTCCGCCACTTCGACATCAAGAACCATCTGCTGGCCCATCACAAGTTCAACGAGCACGGCACCACAGCCGGCATCGTCGAGCGGCTCAAGGCAGGCCAGACCGTGGCATTGGTGAGCGACGCCGGCACTCCCGGCATCAGCGACCCCGGATTCTATCTGTCGCGCGAGGCAGCCAACGCCGGTGTCGAGGTAGTGTGTCTGCCCGGTGCCACAGCCTGCATCCCCGCCATAGTGGCGTCAGGTCTGCCCTGCGACAGATTCTGTTTCGAAGGATTTCTGCCACAGAAGAAAGGACGGCAGACGATGCTCGAGTCGCTGCGCGAAGAGACACGCACGATGATATTCTACGAGTCGCCCTACCGAGTGCTCAAGACGCTCCAGCAGTTTGCCGAAGTCTTCGGCGAAGACCGCCAGGTGAGCGTGGCGCGCGAGATATCCAAGCTCCACGAGCAGCACGTGCGCGGTACTCTGGCCGAGGCCATCGCCCATTTCACCGAGAATTCGCCACGAGGAGAGTTTGTTATAGTAGTGGCTGGTAATAATAAGAAATCTAAAAAGGAAAAACTATGAAGCAATTGAAGTTATTCGCATGCCTGGCACTCCTGTTGCTTGGCGCTTGTACGGGCAAGAAGTCATCGCCTGACCTGGCAAATATGGAACAAAACGACTCGCTGCAGCGCATCATTGCCCAGCGCGACAGTGAAATCAATGACATGATGAGCACGCTCAATGAAATCCAGGAAGGGCTGAGCGCCATCAATCAGGCTGAAAACCGACTGAGCATAGCCCGCGAGGGCGAAGGCGCCAACAAGACGGCGCAGATTAAGGAGAACATCAAGTTTATAGCCAATACCATGGCCCGCAACCGTGAGCTCATGAAGCGTCTGCAGCAGCAGTTGCGCGAGAGCCGCTTCAACGGCGACGAGCTGCGCAAGACCATCAGCAACCTCACCCAGCAGCTCGACGACAAGGCGCAGGAGCTGCAGCGACTCAAGGCCGAACTCGACGCCAAAGATATACACATCGCCGAACTCGACGAGAAGATAGACAACCTCAACGACAATGTCGAGAACCTGCAGACCGACGCCCAGCAGAAGGCCCAGACCATCAGCAACCAGGATAAGCAGCTCAACACCGCATGGTTTGTCTTCGGCACCAAGAAGGAACTCAAGGAACAGCATATCATGGAGAATGGCAAGGTGCTGCAGTCCAACTTCAACAAGAACTACTTTGCCAAGATTGACATCCGCATCGACAAGGAAATCAAGTTCTACTCCAAGTCGGCGCGCATCCTCACTATGCACCCCTCGGGCAGCTACACCCTCACCCCCGATGTCAACAAGCAGTATGTGCTGCGCATCACCAATCCACAGCTCTTCTGGTCTACCAGCAAGTATCTGGTGGTGCTCGTCAAGTAACCCCATACACCCACACCAAGGCCCTCCCTCATCACGAGTGGAGGGCTTTTTTCGTCTACGAATATTTTCTGCAAGAATTGTTGGAGTCTTTGGAAATATCCTATACCTTTGTAAATACATAGATATTCATGACAATTCTTGAAATAGTAAACTGTGCGATATGGAAAGTAACTCGCTGTCAGCTAATGATAAAAAACGAATAGCCGAGGAGTTGAAACAACTGTTGAAAGACTCTTCCGGTCATTTGGATGATATCAGCCAAAGAGTTAATCAGTTTGAGGAGAAGGTAGGACGATACGCTGAGAGGGTAGAGGAGCTTCCTTCATTCATCAGAAAAACCAATGAGGAATTTGAGAAGTATACCTCCCTGACAGATACGGATGTTGGCTTCTTGATGTTTGCAGTCGCTCTACAAACGGCAAGGCAGGTTGTCGTCAATCTCTTTAAGGAGAGAATCTCCGACCAGGAGGCAGCCAAGAACACAATGGGACACCATAAAGAAAAGACCGACCGCCAGGGCAAAAAGTATTATGCCTCAGTAGACGAAATCATCAAGAACCCTGTCCCGTTTGATGCCATAAGGAAAGAGGAGAATGTCAAGAATAGCATCAACAACCCTAAGATCTCTGGATTTAATCATAGATTCAAGGCTCTTGGACACGACCCTTACCTTGGTCTTGTCTTTGGCACAGCAAACATCATGACCAGCACGATAACTGTGAATGAAGGATTCTTTGGTATATCCTCATACCATGTCCATACAGGTACTTACCTGCGTCAAGGCAAAGAGGTGCCTACTGATAAGATGTACGAGTCTGCAAGTACTATGGAAATCTTTGAAAACGTATTTCAAAGATTGCGGGAAGAAGGAAAAGAAGGTGTCAAGGCTCTTGCTGTATCGCTATTCAAGGAATGTGTGCATCTCAGGTCTGACCTCAGAACCAAGAAAAGCCTTCCTTTACCGCTGTTGAGCCTTACTTCTCCCAATTTGACAAGGGTTTTAGGATATTGCGAACTTGACTACCTGACCGTAAAGAATATTGAGAGGGAATACATTCTTTCCGTTATCATAGACCTGATTATCAGAATCCTTTATTCATTTTGCTATAATGAAGAGAAGGATGTCTCGAAGGAACTGTATCGGGCAAGGATGTCGAAAATACTCATGTACTCCAACGAAATGGCCATGGTGAGTTCTACTGTGCAGACTGCGATAAGAATGGCAGTTGGCGATATAACCTCTGCAAAATACTTTGATTTTGGTGGAGCGTTCAATACGATGTATAGAGTATTTACTACACCACAGAAGATTGCACAGATAAAACATGAGTATTTGCTGTCTAAAAGTATTGACTACATAAAACTACAAAACAATGATTGAAAAGATAATGGAACCCGTTGCCAAGGCAGGGGCTAAAGCCGCTGCCAAATGTGCAGAGGTGGTGTCTAAAGAATGTGTGAAAAAAGGCGCTGAAATTGCTGGCGTAATTGCTACTTGGGCAATGACTATGTTGTTGTCAATATGGCTTACGTCAAGATATAAAGACAACGTCCATAAAGAATTGTTAGACAAGCATGACGAAGAGACTGCCAATAGACTGACCGAACAATTCAACATAGAAGTTGAAAAGCTCAAAAAGGAAATAGTGGAGTTGAAGAAGAAGCTAAACATAACAAAAGAAGAGGCGGAGTCTCGTTTCAGAGAAGGGGTTATTAGTATTTGCAAGAAATTTGGCATATCGCCTGACAGCGTCCTTAAATAAGGTTGCCTGCAACTGAAGGATATATTGCCCTCCGAGCCCATCGGGGGGCTTTTGGTATACGTTCCGCACGAGCATTGACTGACGGGAAATCCCTCTCTTCCCTTGAGGATGATAGGGGAATACTCTATCGTAGAGATGTCATCCTCGGTAGTGTCTCTTTCCCGCGCCAATGCTGCCGGAGTTGCCATTGGTGGAGCGTCAGACATCACTGGCAACGCCGGGACCATCATTGTTGGTTCGTATCGGACGGTACGCGCATCCGCATCGGACGGTACGAGCATCCGTATCGGACGGCACGTGCTTCCGTATCGGCCGATACGCGTCGGCAACAGTCATCTCCGTGCTGCTGAAAGGCGTGAGCGTGAGGCTCTTTGGCGTCTCGTTGAGTGTGGACGATATTGCGGTTTGCGTTGGCAGCGTTGTGGTTATCTACGCGTGTGGTTTCGCAAGGGGGCAACCCTTGCCAGAAATCTTCTGCAGGGTCTTTACCTGTTGGTCGTTCTTAGTAGGGTAGTGCCACGGGGCGTTCATCTCGTCGCGCGCCTTCTCACATAGCTTTGCGAAAAGGAGGAACTGGTAGGCGTCGTCTCCCATATTCTTGAAGCAGGATGACTTGTGCGTTTTGAGTTCGTCAGCGGAGTAGGTGTAGATATAGTCTTCTATCTCGCGGTCGGAAACGTTCGTACGGGTCTGCGTCCGCCACAGTCTGATGTTCTCCGTGCGGAAATACTCGTCGCTCACGGTGTTGCCGTCAGGGCTGAAGTAAAGCCAGACGTCAAACTGGTAATCCTGAATGGTTTAGGCGGTTGATATATGGTTGACAAGATGATGGATGGAGGCATTGCCTTTGTCTTGGATTAAATCTTTGAGGCAATATGTTTGTAAGGTTTAGGGAGAGGGAGATGTGGTTTCCTTCTCCCGTTTTATATTCTCATCAAATTTCAATAGTTCCACAATCTGTGGCTCAAATCAAAATAGAATTGACCAACAACTTGTTGGGAGAGTGTTTTGCCCCAATTTGGGCAAAGTCAACTGCGTTTAAGGTGTAGCCTATGGAAATGTATTTACGCCACAGTCTTTTCCGTTCCGGGCTGTTTCTTGTAGCCGTATTCTATGAGAAGTTCATCGGTGAGGTAGATGTCGCTCATGGTCTGCATATCGGCGATGCCCTCATCCATAAGGATAAAGGTATTTGAGTTGTAGAACTTGTCAAGAGCCTCATCAAGGGAAATTCCAGCTTCCTTGGCGAATGCCTTGACGATGCGTCCATATTTCATCTGAAGGATAGTCTTGTTTGTTTCCATAACATTATAGTATTATAGATTTGACATAATGCAGGTTTCTGTCAAGAAGTTCTTGGCTCGTAATGCATATTTGGTTGTTCGGTTTCTTGTAAATCAGCATGTCAAGAGCCTGCTCTTTGGTATATATACCCTGCATGTACAGGTCAACAGTGTTGTAAACCTTATCGTCGGCTATACCACCTTCTATTATGTCATACAGTGTATGGTCTTGAAGCCTCCGGCATGCAACAATGTAATCAATCCAGTCGCCATCATACTTTTCAAAGACATGGGATGTAAAGCCTTCCAGGTTCTCGTCAAAATGATAAATGTTGAGAACGGCAGAATTATAGAGTCTTATGAATCTCTCGGCGTATTTATCAGCCTGAGACCGTAAACGGGTAAGGTAAAAGCCTTTTCCGAAGTCAAGGCTCTCACGGGAGTGAAGGATGTCGGGCTTATCGACAACTACCCGGGAGGAATGGTACAACGTAATCATGCAACAACCCCTTTCTCCTTCATCACGGATATGAGGTCGTCGGTGATATACTGCTTTGAGAAAGTGTGGAGCACGTCATAACATGGGATTATGTAATTGCTGATAATCCCCGATTCGCTCATCTTGCGATAAACATCGCGAGCGCTCATCTTCATCCTCTCCGCTACGCTTGAGACGCAGAATATTACAAAGTCCAATGTTTCTGAATTCATATCCAGTCTTTTGTGCAAAAATAAGGATAATCGTTGGGATTAGCAAGGGAAATCCTGAAAATCTTATTAATTTCCATCGTTTTCCCACATAAAGCAAAAGGAGTTACGATAGTCTTCGTAACTCCTTTTGCAGTAGCGGGGGTGGGACCCGAACCCACGACCTCCGGATTATGAATCCGACGCTCTAACCAGCTGAGCTATCCCGCCATTTGTGCGATTGCGGGTGCAAAGGTAGTGAAAATTTTCGTGCTTGCAAAATTTTCGGACACTTTTTGTCTCTTTTCCTATGTTTTTTTTGTTGTGACGCCTTCCGGCGTCTCCTCGGATGGATGCAAAAGCGGCGGCGGCAGTAATAAAAAGTGAAAAAATAAGGAGAATATGAATAATTTATGCTAACTTTGCACTCAAAATTATGTACACGCGTATATAGTCACCACGTACATTATGCTGCGAATAAAGAAATTAGATATATTCATCCTCAGGCAATTCAGCCTGCTCTTCTGCGGTACGTTCTGCATCAGCCTCTTTGTTCTGATGATGCAGTTTCTGTGGAAGTTTGTAGACGAGCTGATAGGCAAGGGTCTGACTCTCGACATTATGGGTCAGCTGTTCTGGTATATGGGCCTGATGTTCGTACCCCAGGCGCTTCCGCTGGCGCTGTTGCTTTCTTCGCTTATCACTTTTGGCAACTTGGGCGAGAGCAGTGAGCTCACGGCCATCAAGGCTGCGGGTATCTCGCTGATGCAGACCTTCAGGTCGCTCATCGTCTTTGCAGTGGTCACCACCGGCGTGAGCTTCATATTCCAGAACCAAATAGGCCCTATAGCCAACCAGAAGATGGCCCAGCTGTTTATCTCGGTAAAGCAGAAGAGCCCTGAACTGGAGATACCCGAAGGCATCTTCTATAGCGGCATCCCAAACTGCAACCTCTATGTGCAGAAGAAGGACATGAAGACCGGCAAGCTCTATGGCATCATGATTTACCGCATGACGGCCAGCTATGAAGACCATGCCATCATCCTGGCCGACTCGGGTATGCTGCAGTCAACGGCAGAGAAGAAACACCTGCTGCTCACGCTGTGGAGCGGTGAGTGGTTTGAGAATATGCAGACCCAGAGCTTCGGCGATGCCGCCTCGGTGCCCTACCGCCGCGAGACGTTTACCGCCAAACGCATTGTGCTCGACTTTGACGGCGACTTCAGTCTGATGGATGCCTCCAGTCTGTCCAACAATGCCAAGGGCAAGAGTCTGGCCGAGCTTCAGCGTGGCAAGGACTCGCTCACGCTGCACTACGACAGTGTGGGCGCCGACTATATGGACTATGCCCGCATGACCTACTACCGACAGGACAGCATCACGCCCCACCAGCGGCTGGCTGTGGCAAAGATAATCAAGAGCCAGTCGGTGGACTTTGACTCCGTGTGTGCCAAACTCTCGCCCGACGCTCGCAAGAATATGGTGAACAGTGCTCTCTCTGATGTGCAGAGCGCCAAGGTGGACTTGGACTTCAAGAAGCTGATAACCAATGACGGCGACCGACTGATACGCGAGCACAAGCTCGAGTCTATCAAGAAGTTTGCCCTCGCCCTGTCGTGTCTGATATTCTTCTTCATCGGTGCGCCGCTCGGCACCATCATCCGCAAGGGTGGTCTGGGTATCCCCATCATCGTGTCGGTGTTTGTGTATATCATCTACTACATCCTGGACAGCACGGGATATAAGATGGCACGTTCGGGATTATGGTCAATATGGTATGGCACGGCACTTGCGCCAGTGGTGCTCATCCCCACGGCGGCATTTGTCACCTACAAGGCTTCGCACGACTCGATGGTGTTCAATCTCGACCTGTGGCGCAGTCTGGCCATGCGCCTGCTGGGTCTGCGTCTGAAGCGCCATGTGCCCATGAAGGAGGTTATCGTAGACGAGCCCGACTATCGCGGCGATGCCGAGAAACTGGCGCAGATAAGCCGGGAGATACTGGAATACTCGCGTCGTCACCGTCTGCGCTCGGCGCCCAACGTGATAAAGGTGTTCTTCAAATACTCGCCCGACCACGCCATAGAGAAAATCAATGCCCGACTGGAAGAGGTAATCGAAGACCTGTCCAACACGCGCGATGTGGTAATCATCAACGAGATGAACTTCTATCCCTACATCGCCACCAAGGCCCATACGCGCCCCTTCGAGCGCCGATGGCTCAACATTCTGGCTGCGCTGTGTCTGCCCCTGGGCCTGTTTCTGTACATTCGCATGTGGCAGTTCCGCATCCGTCTGTTCAATGACCTGCGCGACATCCAGCAGGCCAATGCCAACATCATATCGAGAATAGAGAAGATAGTATAATATATATAATAAGGTGTAATCACTCAGACAAGAACCAAGATTATGACTGATTTCAATATAGATAATATAGAGGCAGCCGTCAAGGACTTTGCCGAAGGTAAATTTGTGATTGTGGTCGACGATGAAGACCGCGAGAATGAAGGCGACCTGATTGTCGCCGCCGAAAAGATAACACCCGAGAAGGTGAACTTCATGCTCAAGCATGCCCGCGGCGTGCTCTGTGCCCCCATCACCATCAGCCGTTGTGAAGAACTGGACCTACCCCATCAGGTCTCTGACAATACCTCGATGCTGGGCACGCCGTTTACGGTAACGATAGACAAGCTGGAGGGCTGTAGCACAGGTGTGTCGGCACATGACCGAGCCGCCACCATACAGGCTCTGGCTGACCCCGCATCGACTCCGCAGACCTTTGGCCGTCCCGGTCATATCAACCCCCTCTACGCCCAGGACAACGGCGTGCTGCGCCGTAGCGGCCATACCGAAGCGGCCATCGATTTGTGCAAACTGGCAGGTCTCTATCCCGCCGGCGCACTCATGGAAATCATGAACGAAGACGGAACGATGGCTCGCATGCCCGAGTTGCGCAAGATGGCAGAAGAGTGGGGCTTGCGCATCGTGTCTATCAAGGACCTTATCGCCTACAGACTCACCAAGGAGTCGATTATCGAGGTGGGCGACGAGGTGGAGATGCCTACCGAGTATGGCGATTTCAAACTCATCCCCTTCCGTCAGCAGAGTAACGGTCTGGAACACATGGCCCTCGTCAAGGGAGAGTGGCGTCCGGACGAGCCCATACTGGTGAGAGTGCACTCATCGTGCGCCACCGGCGACATCCTGGGCAGCAAGCGCTGCGACTGCGGCGAACAGCTGCACAAGGCCATGCAGATGATAGACCGTGAAGGTAAAGGCGTGCTCATCTACATGCAGCAGGAAGGTCGCGGTATCGGACTGATGAACAAGATAGCTGCCTACAAACTGCAGGAGGAGGGTTATGACACGGTGGATGCCAATGTGCATCTCGGCTTCAAGCCCGACGAGCGCGACTATGGTTGTGGTGCGCAGATGCTGCGTCATCTCAATGTCCACAAGATGCGTCTGCTCACCAATAATCCCGTGAAGCGTGTGGGTCTGGAGGCTTACGGACTCGAAATCGTGGAGAATGTGCCCATCGAGATTACCCCCAATGTCTACAATGAGCGCTATCTCAAGACCAAGCGCGACCGTATGGGTCACACCCTGCATCTTAAATAATAATAGGTCATAACAAGAGGGATGACACGATGCAGGCAGTCATCAGGCTGTCTGCTATAAAAAAATAACAGCCTGTATTTGAACGTTAAAAAGTATATTATGATTAATTTGTCAGATTGTATCAATCGTTTGGCTCCATCAGCTACGCTGGCGATGTCGCAGAAGAGTAGCGAGATGAAGGCCCAAGGCATTGATGTCATCAATCTCAGTGTCGGAGAACCAGACTTTAACACTCCCGACCACATCAAGGAAGCTGCCAAGAAGGCTATCGATGACAACTATTCGCGCTATTCGCCTGTGGCGGGCTATGCCTCGCTCAGGGAAGCCATTGTGCGCAAGCTCAAGCGCGAGAACGGACTCGACTACACATCTGCCCAGATATCGGTGTCAAACGGCGCCAAGCAGGGTGTGTGCAATACAGTCATGGCGCTCGTGAACAAGGGAGACGAGGTCATCATCCCGGCTCCCTATTGGGTAAGTTATCCGCAGATGGTCAAGATGGCCGACGGCGAACCGGTCATCGTGAACACTGGATTTGAACAGGACTTCAAAATGACTGCCCAGCAACTCGAGCAGGCCATCACTCCCAAGACCCGCCTGCTCATACTCTGCTCGCCAAGCAATCCTACAGGAAGCGTCTATTCGCGTGAAGAACTGCGGGAATTGGCAGAAGTGATACTGCGCCACGACGGCGTCTATGTTCTGGCTGATGAAATCTACGAGCATATCAACTATACCGGACATCATGAGAGCATTGCTCAGTTTGAAGGCATGCAGGAGCGTTGTATCATCGTCAACGGTGTGTCCAAAGCCTATGCCATGACCGGCTGGCGTATCGGTTACATCGCTGCCCCCGAATGGATAGTCAAGGGATGCAACAAGTTGCAGGGCCAATACACCAGCGGTCCATGTTCGGTAAGCCAGAAAGCGGCTGAAGCTGCCTATGATTCGCCTCAGAGTTGCGTGGAGGAAATGCGAAAGGCGTTTGAGCGTCGTCGCAACCTTATCGTCGACCTGGCCAAAGATATCCCCGGCCTCGAGGTCAACTGTCCACAAGGCGCTTTCTATCTCTTCCCCAAGTGCAGCAGCTTCTTCGGAAAGAGCGACGGCACGCGCGTCATCAACAGTTCTACCGACCTGGCCATGTATCTGCTCGAAGAAGCCCATGTAGCTACTGTCGGTGGCGATGCTTTCGGTGATTCCGATTGCTTCAGAATGAGTTACGCCACCAGCGATGAAAATATTCGCACGGCCATGGGACGCATTAAGGCTGCGCTTGGCAATCTCAAATGATATACGCCATCTAAAAAAGTCACAAATATCTTGTTAAAACTTCTTAATTAAGTGGCGGATATATATTAATTTGCTATCTTTGCTTATCAAAAGATACAATCAGTTCAATTGTGCAAAACAAGGGAAAGAAAACAAGAAGAAATAGATTAACTTATAACATTTTATTAATAACCAAAAATTAATTGTAACATTATGGCAACTACAAAAAAAGCAGCCCCCAAGAAGGGCTTTCAGGGAGTTAGAGATGCAATTTGGATCATCGTTGTTTGCTTCGGTCTGGCCGTAGCTTTCTACGAGGGATTCCTCGGTAACGGAGCTAACTTCCACGGTGGAGACAACAGCGGTGAGCCCGCTAACCTGCTCGGTACAATCTACAAAGGTGGTATCGTAGTACCTGTAATCTTCACTCTGTTGTTCACCGTTATCGCACTCGGTGTTGAGCGTTTCTTCGCCCTCCGCTCTGCTTTCGGTAAGATGTCTCTCGCTAAGTTCACTGCTGAGGTTAAGGTAGCTATCAAGGCTGGCGATTTCGCTAAGGCTCACCAGCTCTGCGACAAGATGCAGGGTACTGTAGCTAACGTAGTTAACGCTTCTCTGAATACTTATGAGGAGATGGAGAAGACTACTGGCGTTAAGAAGAGCCAGAAGATCGCTAAGATTCAGCAGGCTCACGAGGAAGCAACTCAGCTTGAGATGCCTACTCTCCAGATGAACCTCCCCATCGTAGCAACTATCGTTACTCTCGGTACTCTTACCGCTCTGTTCGGTACCGTTGTTGGTATGATCCGTTCATTCGCCGCTCTGGCTGCAGGTGGTGGTGCTGACTCACAGGCACTTTCTACTGGTATTTCTGAGGCCTTGGTTAATACCGCATCTGGTATCTTGACATCTTGGTTCGCCGTTGTTATCTACAACTTCTTCACAAACAAGATCGACAAGCTGACTTACGCTCTTGATGAAGTTGGTTACACTATTGCTCAGACATACGAAGCCAACCACGGAGAAGAAGCTTAATTTTTGCTAACCCTTTAAAAATTTATCGCTATGGGTAAAGTAAAAATTGAGAAGAAAGATGTCTGGATCGACATGACTCCTATGTCCGATGTCATGGTGCTCCTGCTGACATTCTTCATGTTGACATCAACATTCGTGAAGAATGAGCCAGTAAAGGTGAACACCCCTGGATCGGTTTCGGAGATTAAAGTGCCCGAGAAGGACGTGCTGACCATCAGTGTAGCCAAGGATGGCAAGGTATTCATGAGCATCGAAAATGCCAACGACCTCGTTAGTGTTGTTGATGCCATGACCAGCCGATTTGGTGTGACTTTGAATGGAGCACAGCGTGAAGCTCTCAAGAAGCATTCAATGCTTGGTGTGAGCGTAGAAAAATTGCCCGCATATCTGAGTCTTCCCGAAGACCAGATGACTGACGCCATACAGAAAGAAGGTATTCCTACCGACAGTATCGACAATGGCGATGGCAAGAAGGGTATGAGCGAGTTCCAGTTGTGGGTTGCTGAAGCTGTCTCAGTCAATGAGGATATGAAGATTGCCATCAAGGCAGACTCTGACACTCCTTACAAGACCGTGAAGACTGTAATGTCTGAGCTTCAGGATATGAACCAGAACCGCTATTATCTTATCACTTCTTTAAAGAAAGAGGAGGACTAAAGAATGGCAAAGCAGAAAGCAAGTAAACAAAAGAAAATGAATGTCCGCGTAGACTTTACGCCTATGGTGGATATGATGATGCTTCTTATCACGTTCTTTATGCTCTGTACGTCTTTGGCCAAACCTCAGACTATGGAATTGAGTATGCCAAGTAATGACAAGAACACGAAAGATGAAGACAAGTCTGTGACCAAGGCTTCTTACACCATTACAATATATGTAGGTGCCGATGACCAGATTTACTACATCGCAGGTTTGCCCAAATACGATGACCCTACCTGCCTGAAGAAGACAACTTGGGGTAAGGACGGTATTCGTAAGGTGCTCATTACCCACGTTACTGAAGATGGCACTCAGCCTGTACAGCAAGTGATGTTGGCCAAGGCTAAACTTGATGAAAAGAAGCTCAACGAGCCCAACTTCCCCGACACGCTCTACAACAGCGAGCTGTCTAAGATTAAGGCCGGTGACCTCGGTAATGGCCAGAAGATTTCGACCATGACCATCATCATCAAGGCTACTGACAAGGCCAGCTACAAGAACTTGATAGATGCTCTCGATGAAATGCAGTTGTGCAGCATCGGTAAGTATGTGATTGATAAAGTTAACCCAGACGACCAAAAGCTGCTTGATAAGGCAGGCGTTAAGTAGTCGTTATTGTTGAATTATTAAAATTAAGAAGACTATGTCAAAAATTGATTTGATTTCTTCAGACTGGGTTGATTTGGTATTTGAAGGGCGCAATAAGGCCTACGGTGCCTATAGACTCCGTAAGAGCACAACCAAGCGTAACATCCTCGCTATGGTTGCAGTTGTATTACTGTTGATTGTTGCCTTTATCATCCTCACAGTCAAGAATTTTGTAGACGAGCAGCGTGCCAAGGTCGCAATGACCCAGGTGGCTGAGCTTACTAACTATGACCAGCCCAAGAAGAAGGCTGAGGTTAAGCAGAAGAAAGTCGAGGTTGAACCCGAGCGTGTTGTAGAGCGCGTAAAGAGCTCTATCAAGTTTACCGCTCCTGTCATCAAGAAGGATGAAGAGGTGAAGCCCGACGAAGAGCTTAAGACTCAGGACGAATTGATGAGTACCAAGACCGCCATCGGTACCTTTGATGTAAAGGGTAACGATGATGCCAATGGTGAGATTCTCAAGGCTAAGGAAGTTATTGCCGAGCCCGAGCCACCTAAGCATGAGGAGGAAAACAAGGTATTCGATATCGTAGAGCAGCAGCCTATGTTCCCCGGTGGTCCTGCAGCGCTTATGAAGTATCTCTCTGAGCATACTAAGTATCCCGTTGTAGCCCAGGAGAATGGTGTTCAGGGCCGTGTAACTGTACAGTTCGTGGTTGAGAAGGATGGTTCTATCTCAGACGTACACGTTTTGAGAGGTGTAGACCCATCACTCGACAAGGAAGCCGTACGCGTGGTTAAGTCACTGCCACGTTGGACTCCTGGTAAGCAGAATGGTATAACCGTTCGTGTGAACTACCGCGTTCCTGTATTGTTCAGATTGCAATAGTAAACGTTTGAATAATGAAGAAGACCGTATTCTACAGTATTGTAGGATTAACACTTTTCGCCTGCTTTTGTCTTTCTTGCTCCGGTAAGAAAAACAAAAGCGGACGAACAGATACATATTCGTCAGGGGTGGCCAGTTTCGCCTCTGACGAAAGTTTTAGTCCCATTATTGATGAGGAAGTTGAGCTCTTCCAATTCACTTATCCCCAGGCTACGCTCAAGCCTATCTACACCAACGAGTCAGACGCTATCACGATGTTGCTGCAAGGAAAGATTTGTCTTGCCGTGACAGCCCGCGATTATAGGGATATGGAGCGTCAGAGTTTGCGTGACAAGAGTTTCAATCCCCGTGCCATACCTATCGCTTACGATGGCTTGGCGCTTATTGTCAACAAGGCCAACAATGACACTTGTATATCTGTCAAGGATTTTGCTGCTATCATGTCGGGTAAGATTACCCAGTGGAAGCAACTCAATCCCAAGTCAGACAAAGGCGAGGTGCTCATAGTCTTTGACAATAAGAAATCCAGTACCGTCCACTTCGTGGAAGACAGCATCCTTGGCGGCAAGCCCATTACCAATCCCAATATGGCAGCCACCAACAACACCGCCGACGTCATCAAGTATGTTGAAGAGAATGTCAATGCCATTGGCATTATCGGCAGCAACTGGCTCAATGACAAGCGCGACACCACCAACCTCACATTCAAGAAGAATATCCGTACGATGTCGGTTTCTCGGCTTGACAAGGCTACGCCCGAGAACAGCTGGAAGCCCTATCAATACTATATTTATAATGGCAACTATCCCCTTTCGCGCACCATCTATGCGCTTCTCAACGACCCGTTGCGCGGTCTGCCGTGGGGCTTTGCCAACTTCATGCACTCCCCCAAGGGCCAGCTCATCATTTTCAAGTCCGGCCTGCTCCCTGTTCAGGGCAACATCACCATTCGTGATGTTAATATAACCAAATAGCCGTAACATTGAGAATTACTAAAACGTCCTATAATTAAGTAACCCTAAAACTTAGAATTATGAAGTCGATTAAATATTTCTTTATCGGAGCTCTGCTGATGGGTTTCAGCGCTCCCGCAATGTCACAGGACATGAAGAGTGACATCGAGAACATTAGTAAACTGGTTAAGGAAAACAAGTCCAATCCTGCTGCTATCAAGGATGAGATTAAGGCTTTCCGCAAGAACTACAAGAAGAACGCTGAGGCACTGACAGCTCTCGGCCGCGCTTATCTTGATGTCAAGGATACCACCAATGCCGTGGCTTTGGCCGAGAATGCCTTGAAGGTCAACAGCAAGTATGGTCCTGGCTACGTGCTCATGGGCGATATCGAAGTTGCCAAGGACAATGGTGGTAGCGCATCAGCTTGGTTTGAGCAGGCCACTATGATGGACCCCCAGAACATTGAGGGCTACCGTCGTTATGCCCAGGTCAACAGCAAGGCCAACCCCACTATGGCTGTGATGAAGCTCGAGGAACTCCGCAAGGTTCGCCCCGACTATCCCGTTGACATCATCTCTGCCGAGATTTTCGACAAGGCTGGTCGCCTCGAGAAAGCTGTCGAGTATTATGACAAGGTTGACCGCAGCCAGATGGAAGACTATCAGCTGGCAGCCTATGCCACCGACTGCTTCCTGCTCGGCAAGTATGAGAAGAGTCTTGAGATAGCCCAGATGGGTGCTGGCAAATTCCCTTCTAACTCTGCCCTCAACCGTCTGTGCATGTTCAACAACACCGAGTTGAAGAAATTCCCCGAGGCAGTGGCTGCCGGCAAGGCCCTCTTCGCTTGCGAGGGTGCCAAGATTTCTGGCAACGACCACCTCTATTACGCTTCTGCGCTTAAGGGCAACAAGGAGCTTGACAGCGCTATCGAGCAGTACATCAAGGCTGCCGAGGTGGCTCCCGAGGACAAGGATCTGCAGATTTCTGTTTACAGAGACCTCGCCGAGGTTTATGGCCAGAAGGGCGACATCGACAAGGCTGTTGAAAACTTCAACAAGTACATCGAAGTCTCTCCCAAGCGCACCGCTTCTATGTATGGTCAGCTCGCTGCTCTCTACAAGAACCAGGCTTCCAATGTAGAGGGAGCCGAAATGGAGAAGTATCTGCTCGAGGCCGACAAGGTATATGCTACCATCGCCGAGCAGTTCCCCACCTTTGCTGACTACGCTACTCTCCAGCGTGCCCACATCGGCTTCCAGCTCGACCCCGAGACCAAGACCGGTGCTGCCAAGCCCCACTACGAGAAGCTCGTAGAGATTATCAAGGGTCACGAGACCATGGATGACCGCGACAAGGCCAACCTCCTCGAGGCTTACAGATACCTCGGCTACTATTACACTCTCGCCAAAGAGAACGACAAGGCAGCCGAGTACTGGCACAAGGTGCTCGAGCTCGACCCGGAGAATGCTGCCGCCAAGGCCGCTCTCGGTATCAAGGAGTAAGACTACCATTCAACCATAATAGCAGAGCGGGAATAAGTTCACACTATTCCCGCTCTCTTTTTTACCCGTTTCCTTATCCCCTTTATCCTATTCCTATCCCCAATGAGTGCAGAAGAACAGCAGAAGAAAGACCTCTTCTATATGTCAAAGGCCCTCGAGCAGGCCCGCATAGCCCTCGATGCCGACGAGATACCCATCGGAGCCGTCATCGTGTGTGGCGACCGCATCATTGCCCGCGCCTCCAACCTCACCGAAGCCCTCCACGATGTCACCGCCCATGCCGAGATGCAGGCCATCACCTCTGCCGCCAACCTTCTCGGTGGAAAATATCTCAAGGGCTGCACCCTCTATGTCACCGTCGAACCCTGCGTGATGTGCGCCGGAGCCCTCGGCTGGTCCCAGATAGACCGAGTCGTCTATGGCGCCCCCGATGCCAAGCGCGGCTATGCCCTCTATGCTCCCCATGCCTTCCATCCCAAGACCCGCGTCACCGCCGGAGTGATGGAAGACGAGTGTCGGCAGCTGATGCAAGATTTCTTTAAGTCCAAACGTTAACCAGCGCCCGCTTCGTCACAGTCGCACGGGCTGATGCCACTATTCATTTGGTTTCCTATGAGGCGTTTCCTCTTTCTTGTCTTCCTCGCCCTGTGCTGCGCAGCGTGCACCGGGCGCCGGTCTGCCTCCGAGCCTGCGCTCCCTGCCGACAAAAAGCCCTTTACCATCTACCTGCAGCCCTATGAAGATTTTCCTCAACGCGAGGCAGAGGCGCTGCGAGCCTCCATCACCCATGCACTTGGCAGAGTCTATTGCGGCGACTGGTCGCATGTCGAGGTGCTACCCAGCCGCCCCCTGCCGGCTCTCGCCTATTACAAGCCACGCCAGCGCTATCTCGCCAGTGCCTTGCTTCGCGACCTCTCCGTTGCCGGTCCCGACGCTTTTGTTATAGGACTCACCCACAAAGACATCTCCTTCAACATCCACAACACCAAGAACTACGGCATTATGGGCCTTACTACCCGTGGCCACTTCAAGACCATCGTGTCAGACTATCGTGCCAAGGGCGACAACTTCCTTGCCGTCATAGTCCACGAGTTTGGCCATGGCTACTACAAAGCCCCACATTGCACCGACCCCACTTGCATCATGTGCGATTACCAGGCGCATAAAGGCAAGCCCTTCGTCTACGGCCTGTGTCCCGCCCATCAGTACATGCATTAACCCCCTCACCATTATCCATTCCCCCTTTCTGCCCCCTGGCGGTCGCTGCAGAAAGGGGGAATGCGTTTCCCACTCTCCGCCATTGCCTTTGTATCCCTGCAGCAGCCCGGCGTCGGCTCGTAACGGAAGGAACGAGCCCTCGTACCTATTGCCACGTGCTTCCGTATCGTATGTCACGAGCCCTCGTGTCAATTGATACGAGCTGCCAACGTCCATCTCGGCGGCGACGGATGGCGTCTGCGTGGGATAAGGTCCAATGAAATTACTCATGGTCCAATGTTATGGAGTTTCATCTATATGTAGAAAACTACTTTAACCTCCTTTCTTATTTACAACTGAAATCAATATTAGGACAGGCTCTTGTCATAAATATCCAAAAAACCAGCTCAAAAATCTGGAATTATGCTTTTAATACTGTATCTTTGTAGATGATTTAATGATGGTGAATTATGAACTTTGCAGAATTAAGGTCAGCGATAAAGAACAGTATTGACCTGGACTTTCAGGTAGCCAGCAGCCGACTCCAGACCACAATATTCGGTCTTGACAGGGCCGACACATTACCGCTTGTAGTAGAAATCGGCATCATACCAGAGGATATAAAGCACGACTCAACAGAGGAGAAGTTATATACCAAAGTGTCTGACATCCTTTTGGCCAAGTCGCTCAGTGAGATGAATCTCGAGGTCGCTGTATTGACGCAACGGAGTGACAGTGCTGATATTATAGCGCAAAGTCGTTATCATGGTTATAGCCTGGTCGGTGATGCTAAAACCTTCAGGCTCAGCAGGACCGCCAAAAATGCCAAGGACTTCAAAGTAGTTTCTATGGCTCAGTGGAAGGGCGATTGCGATTACTCTGTTTTGGTTTGCCCTTACTACCAATATCCCAAAAGCGTTAGCACGATTTATAAGGAAGCTCTCGACCACAATGTCTCTTTGTTCAGCTGGGAATACCTTTATATGTTGCTAAAAGAGGGAGTAAAAGAAAGCCCTTCCTGCAATCTTAGAGAATTGTTCAACCAAAGTGCGATAATAGCCAATGCTACTACAGTGGTCAATGCCAAAGCCAACTTCTTGCAGCAGCAGAACGTGAATATCGCCGATATTATCAATATGCCGCAAAGTAGTTTTGACGATTATCTTAAGGAAATCGTCAAGATACTCGTAGAACGCGGCAATGCCGAAATTGGTTATTACGAGAGTGAGCAGCAACGCGTAAAGCAGTTGAGTAGAGAGGATGCTATCAACGAGCTCCTTAAATGTCTGAAGCTGGATAACAAAATCTCAACGATTAAGCAATTTATTGAGCAAATACAAAAATGATAACGGACTATATTGATAAGATAATCAATGGTAATTGCGTGGATGTGATGAAGCAGTTACCTGACAACTCCATTGATTTGGTCGTAACTTCACCTCCATACGACAATCTGAGAACATATAAAGGCTATACCTTCCCTTTCGAGGATATCGTTGCACAATTGTATAGGATTATCAAGGAAGGCGGTGTGGTTGTCTGGGTCGTTTCCGACGCTACTGTCAATGGTAGCGAGACCTGTACCAGTTTCAGACAGGCACTAACCTTCGTTGCAAAAGGTTTCAAGTTGCACGATACGATGATATTCCAGAAAACCAATCCCGTACCCCAAATATACAGGAAGAGATATACCAACGTGTTTGAGTATATGTTTGTTTTCTCAAAAGGCAATGTGGCTACCCACAATCCTATTAAGGTCCCCTGCCTCCATGCGGGATTAGAGCTAAAGGGCACAACCTATAAAAACTATTCCAAAGGTGAACAAAGTCGAACTAAATTGGCCAATCCTGTAAAGGCCGAAAAACTTAAGGGTAATATCTGGGAATATGTTGTTGGTAAAAAAGCTGTAGACCAAGAGGCCAAGAAGCACCCGGCTCCCTTCCCTTATGACCTCGCTTTAGACCATATAAGAAGTTGGTCTAATGAGGGTGATGTCGTTCTTGACCCTATGTGTGGTAGTGGTACAACCTGTGTGGCTGCCAAAGACTCTGGTAGGAAATACGTAGGTATCGATATCAGTAAAGAGTACTGCCAGTTGGCAGAGAGCAGAATTAAGATGCACTCCAATACAGAGCCGTCACTATTTGTCAACATGGGTGGTTTCGCCGTTTGTCATAAGTGCTAATGGCATTGGGGGTAGTATTTGCAGACAGCTACATACAGCCAGCGGTCATATCTTTATTCTCCTTGTCGCCACCTCCGCCTCCGCCATCATCTACATAACGCCAAACGAGCACGGCCTTTTGGGTCGTGCTCGTTTGGCTTATTGGGTGGGACGGTATGTGGGCTGCTGTCGGCTTGTCTTTGGCGTTGTGGCTATTGGGCCTTGTCGTCGTCTTCGTCCACATAGTCTACATATTCGCCTTCGTCGCTGCCGAATATCTTCTGGTTTGATTGCTCCGGTGTGCGCTGGTCTATCACGCCGTCGCCTCTGCCGTTGTCGGTCTTGCGGTTGGTGCGCTGGGCGTTGCCGCCACGTAGCTGGTCTATGGCGCTTCTTACGCGCACCCACAGACCTACGCCCATCACGATGATGGCTATGATGCCTACGATGAAGATGAAGGCTATGAGTTTGAAGAGTATCATTGCTGCTTGAGTTTGTCAGTGAAATTCTTGTACACCGAGACCAATATGTACCATACGATGATGAGCGATATGCCAGCTACTCCACACACGAGCAGGATGGGGATGCAACAGAGGATGAAGATGTACTTCAGCTGGTTTTCGGCCCATCCCCAGTGTTTGAACTTGAGTGCAAACATGGGTATCTCGGCTATGAGCAGATAGCAGCTCAGCAGTATCAGCACCAGCAGCAGGGGGAGCGCCCAGGGCGAACTCTCCAGCTGGTCGCGCCATCCGAGGATGAACGAGCCCCAGAAGAGGGCGTTGGCGGGGGTGGGCAGTCCGATGAAGCCCATGGACTGGCGTTCGTCGAGATTGAACTTGGCCAGACGCAGTGCTGAGAAGGCTGCCATGACGAAGGCTGCGAAGGGGATGTAATCGCTCACGGGCATGAGGAAGGCGGGGTAGTGTACCATGGTGAGCTCGAAGCCCACGATGGCTGCGGGTGCCAGTCCGAAGGTGATGTCGTCGGCCAGCGAGTCGAGCTCCTTGCCTATGGGCGACGATACGTGGAGCAGTCGGGCGCTCATGCCGTCGAAGAAGTCGAAGGCTGCGCCTATGACAATCCATAGGAGTGCGATGTCTACATTGCCTGTGAAGGCATGGAATGTAGCAATACATCCTGCAATGAGATTGCAGGATGTCAGTGTGTTGGGGATAATTTTCTTGATGGTCTGTAACATGGTTGTATCAGTCCTTTAGTTTGGCTATCACTGTCTGGTCGCCCGTGGTGGTCTGCCCCATCTTGACACACACCTCGGTGCCTATGGGCAGATATACGTCTACGCGCGAACCGAACTTGATGAAGCCCAGGTGTTCGTCGATGAAACATTCCTCTCCGGGCTTGGCGTAGGTCACGATGCGGCGTGCCACGGCGCCGGCTATCTGTCGGCAGAGGATGTCTTTACCCTCGGGCGTGGTAATCATGATGTCGGCGTGCTCGTTCTCCTCGCTTGCCTTGGGCAGCCATGCCTTGTGGAAGTTGCCGTTGCGGTGGTTTACAAACTTCACCTTGCCGTCTACGGGGAACCAGTTGGCATGCACGTTGAAGAGGCTCATGAAGATTGACACCATGAGGCGGCGCTCATGGAAGTACTCGTTCTCCTCTACCTCTTCGATTACTACTATCTTGCCGTCGGCGGGCGCTACGACCAGCCGCTCGGTGTCCTCGCTGCCGAAGTAGCGTATAGGACATCTGAAGAAATTGAGGATGATGGCATATATGGAGCCGAAAATGACAAGGAACGACCAGAAGGGAATCTTGGTCTCAAACGAACGGTGCAATATCAGCGCGATGGCGGCAATGAAAATGAAACCATAGATGATGGTGTCTGTGCCCTCGCGGTGGATACGTATCTTTTTTAGTTTTTTAATTCTGTTGCCCATAAGGTTACTCTATATTCTATGCAAAGATACATTAATTAATGTGATGTCGCAAATATTGGCCGCGTTTTTTTTGTGGATGTCGGCAAATGTATGTAACTTTGAAACTCCAAACACAATTTTCGCCACCATTATGGAAGATTTTATACACCTGCACGTACACACCCACTACTCTATACTCGACGGTCAGTCCAAGATACCCCACCTGGTCGACAAGGCCATTGCCGACGGCATGCGCGGTATGGCGGTCACCGACCACGGCGTGATGTATGGCATCAAGGAACTGGCCGACTACTGCGCCGGCGTCAACAAGAAGCGCAAGGAGGAGGGGCTCGAGCCTTTCAAGCCCATCCTGGGTTGTGAGATGTATGTGGCGCGTCGCCGCAAGGAAGACAAGGTCAAGGAGATGGGCGACAACAGCGGTTACCACCTCATCGTGCTGGCCAAGAACTATAATGGTTACAAGAATCTCATCAAGCTCGTCTCCAATGCGTGGACAGATGGCTACTACTATCGTCCGCGTACCGACCGCGCCGACCTCGAGCGCTACCACGAAGACCTCATCGTCTGCTCGGCATGTATTGCCGGCGAGGTACCCTCCAAGATTCTGCATGGCGACATCGAGGGAGCCCGCGAGGCGTGTGAGTGGTATCATCGCGTGTTTGGCGACGACTATTACCTCGAGCTCCAGCGCCACGAGGTGACCGACCCCACCATCCTGGCCAACCGCGAAGCCTTCCCCCTGCAGCAGAAGGCCAACAAGGTGCTCATCGAGATGGCCCGCGAGTATGGCATCAAGCTCGTCTGCACCAACGACTGCCACTTTGAGGACAAGGAGACCGCCGAAGCCCACGACCATCTGCTCTGTATCTCTACGGGCAAGGACCTGGACGACCCCAACCGCATGCGCTACTCCAAGCAGGAGTGGTTTAAGACCCGCCAGGAGATGAACGACATCTTCAGCGATGTGCCCGAGGCACTTGCCAACACCACCGAGATACTCGACAAGGTCGAGATATACAGCATCGACCACGGCCCCATCATGCCCTTTTTCCCCATCCCCGAAGACTTTGGCACCGAGGAAGAGTGGCGCCGCCGCTTCACCGAGGAGCAGCTCTTCCACGAGTTCACCTCCGACGAGAACGGTGAAAACCCGCTGCCGCCCGACGAGGCCCAGAAGGTGATAGGCCGCCTGGGCGGCTACGACAAGATATACCGCATCAAGTTTGAGGCCGACTATCTGGCCCACCTCGCCTACGAGGGCGCCAAGGAGCTCTATGGCGACCCGCTGCCCGACAATGTGAAGGAGCATATCAACTTCGAGCTCCACGTCATGAAGACCATGGGTTTCCCTGGTTACTTCCTTATCGTGTCAGACTTCATCAATGCCGCCCGTCGCGACCTCGGCGTGTGGGTAGGTCCGGGTCGTGGCTCGGCTGCGGGTTCGGTTGTGGCCTACTGTCTGGGCATTACGCGCATAGACCCGCTCAAGTACGACCTGCTGTTCGAGCGTTTCCTCAACCCCGACCGTGTGAACCTCCCCGATATCGATACCGACTTCGACGACGACGGCCGAGGCAAGGTGCTGCGCTGGGTGATGGACAAGTACGGCCATGAGAACTGTGCCCACATCATTACCTATCAGGCCATGGCCACCAAGAACTCCATCAAGGATGTGGCGCGTGTGGAGCGTCTGCCCCTCGACAAGGCCAACGCCCTCTGCAAGGCCATACCCGACCGTCTGCCCGACGGCATGAAGATGAATCTCACCAATGCCATCAAGGCCACGCCCGAACTGCGTGATGCCGAGGCGTCGTCCAATCCCCAGGAGCGCAATACCATCAAGTATGCCAAGATGCTCGAGGGCACCGTGCGCGGTGTGGGTCTCCATGCCTGCGGCTTCATCATCTGCCGCGACCCCATCAGCAACTGGGTACCCGTGTCTACTGCCGACGACCCCGACTTCCCTGAGTTCAAGACGGCTGTCACCCAGTACGACGGCCACGTCATCGAGTCTACCGGCCTTATCAAGATGGACTTCCTGGGACTGAAGACTCTCTCCGAGTTGAAAGAGGCGGTAAAGAACGTGAAGCTGACCAAGGGCATCGATGTAGACATCGACACCATACCCATCGACGACGAGCTCACCTACAAGCTCTACCAGGAGGGCCGCACCATCGGTACCTTCCAGTTTGAGTCGCCCGGCATGCAGAAGTATCTGCGTGAGCTCCATCCCACCGTGTTCGAGGACCTCATCGCCATGAACGCCCTCTATCGTCCGGGCCCTATGGACTACATTCCCGACTTCATCAAGCGCAAGCACGACCCCTCGCTGGTGACCTACGACATACCCTGCATGGAGAAATATCTCAAGGACACCTATGGCATCACCGTCTACCAGGAGCAGGTGATGCTCTTGTCGCGCCAGCTGGCCAGCTTCACCCGAGGCGAGAGCGACGCCCTGCGTAAGGCTATGGGTAAGAAGAAGAAAGCCATCGTAGACGCCATGAAACCCAAGTTTATCAAGCAGGGACAGGCCAACGGCCACGACCCCCAGGTGCTCGAGAAAATCTGGGGCGACTGGGAGAAGTTTGCCTCCTATGCCTTCAACAAGTCTCATGCCACCTGCTACTCCTGGGTGGCCTACCAGACCGCCTATATGAAGGCTCACTATCCGGCCGAGTTTATGGCTGCCATCATGACCCGCCGCAAGAGCGACATCAAGGAGATTACCAAGCTCATGGACGAATGTCGCACCTACGGCGTGCCCACCCTGGGACCCGATGTCAATGAGAGTTACGAGAACTTCGGTGTAAACCACCATGGCGAGATACGCTTCGGACTGGCTGCCATCAAGGGTATGGGCGAGGCTGCCGCCACCGCCATCATCAACGAGCGCGAGGCCAATGGCCCCTTTGCCGATATCTATGACTTTGCCGAGCGCGTGGACTTCCGCAATGTCAACCGCAAAGCCTTTGAAAGCCTTGCCTACAGCGGAGGCTTCGACAGCTTCGGGCTCTATCGTGAGCAGTATTTTGCACCTTGTGGCAAGGAGGGCTCGTTCCTCGATGCCATCGTGCGTTATGGCCAGCGCTTCCAGGCGTCCAAGGCCGAGGCAGCCACTTCGCTCTTCGGTGCCGACGATGTAGAGATAGCCCATCCACAACCATCCAAGCCAGAGCTGTGGAACACACTCGAACGACTCAACAAGGAGCGTGAACTGGTGGGCATCTATCTCTCTGCCCATCCGCTCGACGACTACGAGGTGGCGCTCAAGCACCTCTGCAATACCCAGTGTATCGACATCCGCGGTCGCGACACCGACATGGAGCCGCTGAGCAAACTGCAGGAGGTAACCTTCGGCGGAATCATCACCGAGTCGACCGAGCGCTTCTCCAACTACAGCGGCAAGCCCTTCGGTATCATCCAGATAGAAGACTACAGCGGCACTGGCGAGTTGAGTATCTTTGATGCCGAATGGCCCAAGTGGAACGGCATGCTCAAGAAGGAGTATCTCGTGCGCATCACCGCCAAGTGCGTGGAGCGTTACCGTGGTTCGGGCAAGTTCCAGCTCAATATCGTCAACGTAGAGTTCCTCGTCGATGTCAAGAACCGCGGCATCACCAGCATGACGATAGGCATAGACTGCGACAAGTTTGACGAGGAGCTTGAAGACAACCTCGCCACCAAGCTCAACGACAATCTCGGCCAGACACCCCTGCTCATACGCTTCTACAACTGTATGGACCAGAGGGGAGAGATAGTGATGCGCTCGGCCAAGAGCGTCAATGTGACCAGGAAGCTGCTCGACTTCCTCGACGAATATCACTTCAGCTATCAGTTCAATACCTGACGACTCCCTCCGCTGCGTGGCGGCGGGTGCGGGAGTGCGGACAGGGAACGT